>Ga0123357_10014559_pt1 | contig 10274 bp, 9 predicted proteins | sample TergutEmb28metaG_FD_89873 | JGI IMG/M metagenome (GOLD analysis project Ga0123357, IMG submission 89873) | Embiratermes neotenicus P4 segment gut microbial communities from Petit-Saut dam, French Guiana - Emb289 P4 | ecosystem: Host-associated > Arthropoda: Insects > Digestive system > Gut ... | reverse complement strand
TTCGCCGGCCTCGTGGCGGTTCTCACGAATCCGGCGCGTCGGGCGGATCTCGGCATCGGCAAAGATGGCATCGCCGTCGCTTTGTCCACCGAAGGACCGATCCCCGGCGTCGAGTAGGCCCGCAGCGACGGCCCACCTCTCACCATTGCCTTTGGTTGCAACAAGTCCGACAGCGCGAAGCTCTCCCATTGACGGCTGACACCTTGGTAGATTGGTCGCGAACCTGAACCCCGAGGAGCCCCCTATGACCGATGCGACCGTGTCCAGCATCTACAACCAGGCCCTGTCCGTCATCGGTGGCGTCGAGCCGCGCGTCGCCGGAGCCATCCGGCAAGAGCTCACCGATCAGCGCGCGTCTCTCAAGCTCATCGCGTCAGAGAACTATGCCTCGTTGGCGACCCTTATGACGATGGGCACGTGGCTGTCTGACAAGTATGCCGAAGGCACGATCGGGCACCGGTTCTATGCCGGCTGCCGCAATATCGACACCGTCGAGGCGGTAGCGGCCGAACATGCCGAGGCGCTGTTCGGCGCCGATCACGCCTATGTTCAGCCGCACTCGGGCATCGACGCGAACCTCGTCGCGTACTGGGCCATCCTCGCGCAGCGCGTCGAGGCACCGGCGCTGCAGCGGCTTGAGGCCAAGACCGTCAACGACCTCACCGAGACCGACTGGGAAGCGCTCCGCGCCACGTTCAACAGCCAGCGGGTCATGGGCATGAGCCTGGACGCGGGCGGCCATCTCACGCATGGATTCCGGCACAACATTTCGGGCAAGATGTTCCGTCAGCGTTCGTACGGCACGAACCCGGAGACCGGCCTGATCGACTACGACCAGCTCGCCAAAGACGCACGCGAGTTCCAGCCGCTCATCATCGTCGCCGGGTATTCGGCCTACCCGCGCCGCGTCAACTTCGCCACGATGCGCGAGATCGCCGACGAGGTGGGCGCAACCCTGTTCGTCGACATGGCGCACTTCGCGGGCCTGGTCGCGGGCAAGGTGTTCACCGGTGACGAAGACCCGGTGCCGCACGCGCACATCGTTGCCACGACCACTCACAAGTCGCTCCGCGGCCCGCGCGGCGGCCTCGTGCTCGCCACGAAAGAGTACGCGGACGCCGTCGACCACGGCTGCCCGATGGTTCTCGGCGGGCCGCTGGGTCACATCATGGCGGCCAAGGCCGTCGCGTTGGCGGAGGCGCGTCAACCGTCCTTCCAGACATACGCACAGGCGGTCGCGACCAACGCCAAAGCGCTCGCGGACGGGCTGCTCCGGCGCGGTGTCACGCTCGTCACCGGCGGCACGGACAACCACCTGGTGCTGATGGACGTCACCTCATTCGGGCTGACCGGGCGCCAGGCGGAGTCGGCCCTGCTGGATTCGGGCATCGTCACCAACCGCAACTCGGTGCCGCGAGACCCGAACGGGGCGTGGTACACCTCTGGTATTCGCATCGGAACGCCCGCGCTCACGACGCGGGGCCTCGGCACCGCGGAGCTCGACCAGGTTGCCGACATGATCGTCGGCGTGTTGAGGGCGACCACTCCGACGACCACTCCCAATGGGCCGAGCAAGGCCGGGTATGCGATCGCTGACGGCGTCGCTGCACGCACCCAGGCCCGGGCCGCCGAGCTGCTCGCCGGATTCCCGCTCTACCCCGAGCTCGTGCTGGAGTGAGTTGAGCGCGCGAGTCGGAACGTCTCGTCGATCGCGGTGACGCCTGGACGCTCCGCCGCCTTCATGACTGCCTGGTGCCTTTGTATGCCGTCACGCAGACGACCAGTAGCCCCGCGAGGACGGCCCAGATGCCCAGCATCGCGGGGCCCGTCACCACCGAGCCACCCGTACCCACGTCGGGCGGATCCTTGTCGTCCGAGCCGTTCGTCCCACCGGCAACGTTGGGCACGTCGCCCGTGAGCGTCACGCGCACGTCGAAGCGAAGGACACTGGACGCGTGTCCCGCGTTCTTCCCGCCCGTCTGATCGACGGGGAAGTAGTACCCGACCGTCACAGGGAACGATGCGCCCTGGGCGATGGGGAACGTCTCCGTCACCACCGGATCGCCGGCTCGTGCGGCCACCCATTCGGCCTCGCCCGGCCGCCCGTTGATGAGCCACGTGAGATGGACGAGATTCTCCAGGTCGGTGTTCACCGTTCCGGCAGCGTTCGTCGTCGTCACGTTGCGGATCTCGACGGTCGCCTGGGCGTCGCCCGGCCCCGTGTTGCGAACAACGGCAGTCCGCTGCGCCGCATCGCCGGGCACGGCGATCGGTGTGCCGACGAAGCTGCCCTTGGTCGTGACGTAGGCCGCTCCCGTCCAATCGAGATTCGTGGTGGGTCCGTCCCACGCGAGACCGATTTGGGCGGTGCTGGCTGGGGCGTCTGAAGCGGCCTGAGCAGGCACCGCCAACGCGAGCGGGACGACGGCAGCCTGCACCACGCACGCGGCCATGAGCCACAAGCGCGACCGCCGGACGACATTAGCCGTCGTCCGGAGTCGTAGCTCGTGTCTTCGCATGTTGGGGGCCACCTCACGTTGGGCCGAGCGGGCACGACCTATCGTCGTAATTCCACCGGTGCTGTCGGACGCGCGGATCGAAACGATGTGGCGAAGGCCACGACCGCGTAGACGATAAGCCCACCGGCCGCGACCGCCACGATGACGGGGGCTGATTCCCCCACCCACTCGTGCAGGTAGCCGACCTTCGGCACCGAGTACAGCACCTGCCCGCGTATCTGCGTGTCGGTCATCGGTCCCCATGGGTCGTTGGCATTGTTCGCGTCCCCGCGCGTGACGAACCCTGGGCCGTCAGCCAGGGCCACCACGTTGACGATCCGGTGTGTTACGAGGGTCGGGTCATCGGGGAACGGGAGGAACGTGATGATGTCGCCCTTGCGCAGGGTGTCCACGTTGTCGGCCGTGATGCCTTTCGTGACGACCATGTCGCCTGGGGCGATGCCCGGCTCCATGGAGCCGGTCAGCACCGTCAGCGACATGCCGCCCGTCACTTTCGGGACGACGACGAGCAGCACTGCAAGGGCGAGAAGGCCGGCGATTGCCACAGTGGCTATCGCCGAACATACGCGAGTCACACGGCGGCGTATCCCGCCGTTCCGGGGTGCTCCATGCCTGGGCATATGTTCTCCTCGCTCGCCATTACGAAACGTCGGTTGTCATGAGATGTGCGGGGCTGGAAATCCAGCCCCGCACACCGGGCGCGAGGGGAGCCCCCATCCCCTCTGCGTCGAGCGGGCCTTACTACGTCGGCCCGCCGACATACTGGCCACCGCCGCTCACACCGACCGAGCGAACCTGGTCGAGTGTGGCGATCATGTTGCCAGACAGATCCGTCAGCGCCTTGACGTACGAGGTCGCCTCGTCGACGTCCACGTACCCGCTCTGCGCGAAGGTGGCAAACAGCACCACCGTCACATCCAGCGTGTCGTCCGAGCCGACGACGGCGTCAACGTCTGAGTCGGCGACGCCGCCACCGACGTCGGCGTCCCTGGACGCGAACGTGGCAAGCGGAGTGGCGTCGGAAGCGGGGAGCGCGCTCTTGCCGATGATCGCATCGCCGGTTGCGCTCTCGTAGATCGCGTAGTCAAAGGTCATGTCCGCGTTGGCATTGCCCGCGAGGAGCTCACCCACGTTCAGCTTCAGGTTCGCCAAGAGGTTGTCGCCCACCAACGTGATGGTGTACGGGTAGACAAGGGCTGCTTGGTCGCCTGGCACGATGCGCCAGTCGCTGTCCGCGACCTCGGCACCATCGGCCGTGAGCGTGATGGTGTGGCCCTTGATGCCGGTACCAGCCACGATCTCCGGGCCGGTCACCGAATCGATGCGGTCGGAACTGATGTCGTAGGCCGCGAAATCCCCGGCCGAGATACTGAGGTCACCCGCGGTGATCTGGCCGCCCGCGAGGTTCGCGGAATCCGTCCAGAGGGCATAGGTGCTGCCGCCGAGCAGCAGAGCAACACCGGCGGCGCCGGCGATGATAGCTTTGCGGCGCTTCTGGGAGCGTATTGTGTCGTCACTCACGTGAGGTCTCCTTTACGGGGTCGAAGAAGTGTCGTTTGATGCACTGGCGTCGGTTCCGCTCACCGTGCCTACCCGCCTACTGGGGGTGATTCCACCATGCCAGGCGCCAGGCGTCGTACGGGCGGGGGACGGGACATTGCGCCCCATGAGGCCTCGCCTACGGGGCGGACGGGGCAGATTACGGGTACATGTGATGTGCGGCACGTGGCCTGCTGGTGTGCGGCAAGTCGTCTGGACGGTCTCCTGGTGCGGAAACTGCTCGCAGGACCTCCGCGTCCCGGTCGTCAATCGCCCGTTCAACGCTCCGCGGGACGGTCTCACGGAGGTACGCTGCGTCCATGACTGATGCCACCACCCTCGGGTCTTTTGTGCCTCTGGCCGCCGGCGTGTGGCGTGCCGTGGCCGAACCAGAGGCGGTGACCGTCGGGCTCGTCGCCGGGTCGAGTGGCGCGCTCGTCATCGACACCGGCTCGACGCCCGATCAGGGAGCCGCCATCCGCCGCGCGGCCGAAGAGGTGGCGGGCGTGCCGGTGGTGGCCGTCGCGATCACTCACGCCCACGACGACCACATCGGCGGCCTCACGGCGTTCGACGACGTGCCGTCGTATGGGCATGCGGGTGTCCCGGCAGTCAGCGTGCCGTTCGCGCTGGCCCGCACCGTCGACCTCGGTGGCCGGCGCGTGGAACTCGTCTACTTCGGGCCCGCGCATACCGCCGGTGACATCGTCGCTATCGTCCCCGATGCGGACGTCGTTTTCGCCGGCGACCTCATCGAGACGTCGGGGCCGCCGTCATTCGAGCCGGATTCGTCGCTGGACGGCTGGCCCCAGGCCCTCGACGGAATACTCGGGTTGCTGCGCGAGCACACCATCGTCGTGCCGGGGCACGGTGAGCCGGTCGATCGCGTCGAGGCCTTCGAGCAGCGGGCTCACATCGCCGCGTTGGTGCCAACGGCGCGGTGGCTCGCCTCACGGGGTCTCGCACAGGCCGACGCGCTTACCGCCACCGAATGGCCGTTCCCGGCCGACGTCATCGAACCGCTGCTGCCCCGCCTGTGGGCCACGGCTGGCGACACGTCGAGGAGGCCCGCTGGTTGAGCTGGTCGAAACCAGCTAGTCGAAACCAGCCAGTCGAAGCCGCGCAGCCTCCGCTCACTTATGGCTTACCGCTCCTCGCGACGCGGCCAGGGCGCAAGTCCATAAGTGAACGCCGGTCGCGGCGCCTGCGGGCCAGACCGTCCGAACGCCTTGGGCGAGCCCTGCCCCCTACGCATCCAGGCAGATGGCGCGGACGGCGTCCCAGATTTCGGCCGGCATGGTGGCGATCACGCGGCGTCCGGACACACCGGGCCGGTACCGCTCGCCCAGTTCGGTGGCGACGCGCCCACCCAACTCCGTCACCATGAGGGCACCGGGGAGGTGGTCCCACACATGGGCCGTGCCGCAGGCGTAGAAGTCGATCTCGCCGGCACACAGCTTGGGGTAGTCGAGCGCGCAAGCGCCCCACGGACGGCGTACATCAACCGCCTCATGCCTGCCGAACCCGGGATCGGTCGCCCCGAGCAGCCGCTCGCGGCCAGGAGCGGGCGCAACGAGCGGAAGCCCGTCAAGGCGCACCCCCGCACCATGTTCGGCGACGTAGATGTGCCCGAGCGCGGGCTGATAGATCCACCCGCGCACGGCCTCGCCACGCACCACCTCGGCCACCATGACGCCGAAATCGGGCGACGACCGGGTGAAGTTGCGTGTGCCGTCGATGGGGTCGATCACCCAGGCCTGCTCAGCCGACGGAAGTATCGCGGGCAAGTCAGGGTGCGCGAACACGTTCTCTTCGCCCACGATGAGCGCGCCCGGCGAGCGCGCCTCCAGCGCCGCACCAAGCGTGGCCTCGGCCTCGCGGTCGGCCACCGTGACCAGATCGCCACGGCGTTTCTCGTGGACGTCGTCCATTTCCAGATGCCCGAACCGAGGCATGATGACGCGCGTCGCCACGTCGACGATGAGATCACTAACCTCGTCGGTGTCCACTGCTCTCCTTTGGCTGGGCCCTCTCATGGTACGGCGACGACAAGCGTCGTTGGTTGAGCTCGTCAAAACCAACGGCTGTGCCGAGTCCGGTTCGGCTTACTCACCCACCGGCGTCCGGATCCGCGGTGACGAAGTCGATGAGCCGCTCCACCTCGCGCGGCAAGGCCGGGTCGAGATCGCGCCAGGTGTGCACGTGGCCGAGCAGCCAGCGCCACGTGGCGGCAATGTCCGCCTGCGTACGCGCCGGACGGCCGAGCGCCGCCGAGATGCCCTCTTTCCAGTCCCGGTCCTTGGGGACATCCGGCCACGCGTCCAAGCCGACGAGTTGTGGCCGGATCGCCTGCCAGATGTCGATGAACCGGTGCGAGGTCACCAGGACGTCTGGACTGCGCACGTCCGCCACGATGCGCGTCTCCTTCGCCCCGGTGACGAGGTGGTCGACGAGGACACCGAGCCGGCGTCCGGGCCCGGGCGCGAAGCTTGCCACGACGGCCACCAGGTCATCAATGCCCCCGAGGTATTCCACGACGACGCCCTCGCGACGCAGGTCGTCGCCCCAGATCTTTTCCACTAGTTCCGCGTCATGGCGCCCTTCGACGTAGATGCGGGACGCCCGCGCGACCCTTGCCGGCTCGGCGTCACCCACGCGCGAGCCAGACGCGGTGTGCATCGGCGCTGCCGCTTTCTCGCGCGGCGGATGCACGAGCGAGACGGGCGAGCCGTCGATCCAGAACCCCGGGCCCATCGGGAAGCTGCGGCGTTTGCCCCGCCGGTCCTCTAGCACAACGAGCCCGTTCTCCCACCGCACGATCGCCCCGACGAATCCCGATGTCGGCTCCTCCACCACCAGGCCGACGGCCACGGGCGTCTCGACCGATGGTTTGCGCCGCGCCGCCTGCCAGCCGGGCGCCAGCACGTCTCGAAGGTAGCGATCCACTCCCCCAGGCTATCGGCAGCCTGGGTCTTCGCCCCTTCATACGTGGCTGTGATGCTCATTTTGGTTGGCTGGCCGGGTTGGGCCCGGAGAAAAACACATCGGGCGAGGTAAATGCGCGAAACTCATAAAACAAGTTCTCCAAAGAAAGTCACTTCTCTGGAAAATAACCCCGCAGCTCGAAAATTCATGTCCCATAGAGCGGGACATGATTTTCGGCAGGAGTATGCCCTCACTTAATCTCAGACCTTCGCCCTGCGGACAGGCCGCCCCAGCGGATTGCGAAACGGTCGCCCCACCGGGCTAGTTGAAAGGAATACGTTTGTCATGAGTTCGTCTATCCAAGCCACGACCGGAGTCGTGGCACGAATCGCCACCAACAAGGCAGCCTTGCTCGTTGTCTTCCTTAGCTGGCTAATGGTCGTCTTCGACGGCTACGACCTGACGGTCTTCGGCGCTGTCGTGCCATCTCTCCTGGCCGAGTCAAGCTGGGGGCTGACGCCCGTCACGGCTGGAACCGTGGGCTCCATGGCCCTGCTCGGCATGCTGATCGGTTCGGTCCTTGCTGGTACGTTGGCCGATCATCTCGGCCGTCGCACAACCGTGCTGGCCTGCGTCGCTTGGTTCTCCGTCTTCACCCTGCTGTGCGCGATCGCGCCCAACCCAGCCATGTTCGCCACGTTCCGCTTCCTGGTCGGACTGGGGCTGGGCGGCCTTATTCCCACCGCCAGCACGCTGACCAACGAGTACACCGAGCCCAGCCGACGCCCGCTGATTTCGGTCATCATGCTGTCTGGTGTCCCCATCGGCGGCATCATCGCGGCTTCGCTCGGCATCGGCGTCCTGCCCGCCTACGGCTGGCGGCCCATGTTCTTCATCGGCGCGACTGGTTTGGTGCTCATACTGCCGCTTTGCATGGCTCTCCTGCCCGAATCGGCCCTCTGGCTGCGCGCCGGTGGCAAGATCGAGCGGGCCGAGAAGCTGGAGGCCCGTTTCGGGATCACCCCCGACATGAACGACGCACCCGAGGCGTCGCCGAGCCATTCCGCCAGTTCCTTCTTCGGGCGTATCGGCCGACTTTTGTCAACGCCGTTCACGATGGTCACCGTCTTGTTTGCCGTCGCCACCGTGGGAACGTTGTTTGCCTGGTTCGGTCTGGGCACATGGCTGCCGTCCTTGATGCGGGCAGCCGGCTTTGAGCTTGGCTCTTCGCTGTTCTTCACCGTGGTGTTGTACGCCGGCGCGGTGACCGGCTCCCTGATCATGGGCTATCTCGGCACGAAGATCGGCTCGCTCTGGACTGGTGCCGCAAGCTCACTCATGGGCGTGATCGGCCTGGCCATCCTGCTGACGCAGACGGGCCAGCCGAGCCCCAACACCGGCATGACCTACGTGGCCCTGGTTCTGGCCGGCATCGGCACTCATGGAACGCAATGTCTGATCATCGCGGCGGTGTCCAACCACTATCCCCATCTGCTGCGCGGCTCGGCCTTGGGATTCATGCAGGGCTTCGGTCGCATCGGTGCCGTCATGGCACCCCAGATCGGCGGCTGGCTGCAGACTGGCACCTCTGGCATCGGTTCCAACTTCATCGCGTTTGGCTTGGGCGCACTGATCGCCTGCGTGCTGTTGCTGTCGTTGGTCCGCGTCACCGAGAAGGGGCGCGCTGCTGATCGACTGGTGGCTCAGCCAAGCAATTAACAAATGCGCTGCCAGTAACCAACAAGTCTAGGAAATTAGGAAAGAATACCATGAAAAACAAGGTTGCCCTCGAAGAGCATTTCGCCACAGAAGAGACCTTGAGTGACTCGGAAATCTACTTCGGCAAAGACATTTGGCCGGCCAAGCGGAAGGATTTGCTGGACGTGGCCGATAGCCGGCTACGCCGAATGGACGAGTGCGGCATCGAAGTGGCCATCATTTCGCTCAACGCTCCAACCGTCCAGGCCCGATACAACACCGACGAAGCCATCGGCATGGCCAAGCGAGCCAACGACTCGTTGGCCACGTTGGTGGCGGCCCATCCGGATCGTTTCCGGGCCTTCGCGGCACTGCCGCTTCAGGATCCAGACGCGGCCACCGAGGAACTCCGCCGTACCGTCACCGAGATGGGTTTCGTCGGCGCGCTGGTCAACGGTTTCTCGCAGATTGGCGAGGCGGACAACGCCACCTATTACGACCTGCCCCAGTACCGGCCGTTCTGGGCCGAGGTGGAGCGTCTGGATGTTCCGTTCTATCTGCATCCGCGCAATCCTCTGCCTGGCCAGCAAGCCATCATCGATGGCCACCCGTGGCTGATGGGGCCGGCCTGGATGTTCTCGGTGGAAACGGGCGCTCACGCGCTGCGGCTGATGGGGTCGGGCCTGTTCGACGAGTTCCCCAAACTGACGGTGGTCTTGGGCCACCTCGGTGAACTGTTGCCCTTCAACATCTGGCGCACCTCGCACTGGGCCTCGCCAGATGGCCGTAACCCGATGGACGTCAAAGCCAAGAAGTCCTTCATCGACTACCTGCGCCAGAACGTCTATGTCACAACAAGCGGCAACTTCCGCACGATGGCCATGCGCAACGCCATGGAGGAAATGGGCGTCGGCCGGGTCATGTTCTCAACGGATTTCCCGTTCGAAGACATGGAAGAGGCTGCCGTCTGGTTCGATCAGGCTGAGATCGGCGAGAACGACCGCGAGGCCATCGGACGCGACAACGCCCGACGGCTGTTCAAGCTGGATCTAGGTTAGGAGGCCTTTGGTGGCTGCCGCACGACTGGTCTGCGGCAGCCACCTTTCAATCTTGTCCACAGATTCAAAGCAATTCGCGTTATGCTTTGAATTGCGTGCTTGAGATTCAAAGGCCGAACGATGAAACCAGAAGACTTCGCGAACTCTCCAGTTGGGCGCGTCGTACATCGGTCTCACCCCTCCGTCAGCGGCGAGAGCGTTGCATACGATGCGTTCATTCCGGCACCCCTGCCGCACGATGTGCCCCTCTCGCTGCAAACACACAAGGCGGTCTCGGACGCCGATCGGGCGTTGGGCGAACTCAATGGCACGATCAAACGGCTACCAGACCCCGGCATACTTGTGAGACCGACGATCAGCCGCGAGGCGGTCGCAACCAGCGCCCTCGAAGGCACGTTCGCACCCCTCATCGATGTCCTCGAAGCCCAGGCCACGCCCGACCGAGATTTCCCTGGGGATCTGCGCGAAGTGAACAACGCCGCCCTGGCACTCCGACAGGGTTTGCGCGAGCTCGACACCTTCCCGATTCACTTCC
>Ga0123357_10014558_pt1 | contig 10274 bp, 15 predicted proteins | sample TergutEmb28metaG_FD_89873 | JGI IMG/M metagenome (GOLD analysis project Ga0123357, IMG submission 89873) | Embiratermes neotenicus P4 segment gut microbial communities from Petit-Saut dam, French Guiana - Emb289 P4 | ecosystem: Host-associated > Arthropoda: Insects > Digestive system > Gut ... | reverse complement strand
TGATGGCGGTGTTCAAAAGACCCCCAAAAAAATGGTTTTGGGGGTTCCGTTTTTTTTTGTTAATGGAAAAAACAAGGGAAAAAAATTTTTGGGGGGGGGGGTGGGGGGGGGGGGGTGGCTGTGCTAATTCTGCCAGTAACGTCACTTGTTCACTATATGCTGTACAGATAATTTTGTCCGTGCTTTGAATTGAGTGTTTGGTACGTGATTTAGCTGGCACCTTAACGAAAGGAAAATCACGTTCGACTTAACGAAGTGTGTATTAGGAGACCATTGGTTGTAGTTGATGTATACGAGCCAACAATAGAGGCTCAAGAATGTGTCACCATATGAGTTATTGTTAAGGGCAAGTTTATAGTTAATGCATAAGGCACTTGCTTCTCCGTTAAGGGGGGGGGGGGGATGTTCATGCAGTATTGTTCTTGCTATCAATTTGTAACAGCTGCTTATACCAAAACACCAACAATCCTTGAGCATGTGTGAATAACATGTTGAGAAGTTTATCTTCAAATATTATCTCGTAAGAGATTTATTTGTGGCCCTTTTTACCATTTTAGACTACTTTATAAATCGCAGAGTTTTATTCGGTTAAGGTTGCATGTTATTTCTTAATGGTGGAGATTTGATTTCTGTTGGGTTTTATTGGTGAGCGGTCATTACTAAAGAGTTACGGAGAAAACATGTTCGCCATTTAAAGATTACGGTTAAATGTTTATTGACTAGTCGCAATGTGACAAACATTTTGCAAACTCTGGGACCAGAGTACTACTTCGGCGTGGTTCGTCGAGAAAGTAATAATCATTGTGGTGTAACAAGTGCTTAAAGAACTTCATCATCATCATCATCATCATCACCATCATCATCATCACATATCTCTCATGGAGTTGGGCCACTTGTTGACCCGTTCCGGTCTCACGTATCCAGAAGGTTCTTCAAAAGTCTACCATGATTCCTTCTGCCAGTTGGGGAGTAGTATTTCATTACCCTGGGTAATCTATTTCGAGACATTCTATTTACATGTTGTATCCAGCTTCTCTTGTATTCCGGTAGTTTGTCCAGAATTGGTGTTATTTTTAACTCCTTTGCAATTTGTGCATTTGTTTTGTAATCTGCCCAAGTGTATCCCACTGTTCTTCTCAAGTATTTCATCTCTGCTGCTGTTATTTTTCTGGCGTCACTTGCTTTAATGGTCCAAGTTTCGCTGCCATATAACAAGACTGGAAGGGCTAATGTATTGTACAGTTTTATTCTTGTTTTCATAAGGGGTTTTTGTGGTCTAAACACATTATTTAAAATACCTGTAATTTTCAAAAAGTTATTAAAGAACTTCTAAACATATATTTATTGCGGCATGTTGGTACAGACATTAAACTCTGTTTCTCTCTAGTCGTCACGTAAATTAAAGCCCTCGTCATATCGTGTAGAGTGGGTTTTGTATGCCTTCGTCGGAAAACATTCGCCGCCAAGCCTTTCAGCCGGTCCTACACAAATCTTTTGTCTCATGGTCACTCCCGAGGCTGTGGCCGGCCAAAAATTCTTGGGGAAGAGGGGACACAAGTGATGATTACTTGGGGCAAGGTCGGGACTGTATGGAGGATGCCCGAAAATTTGCCACTCGAACTGTTAACGCACCCACCTCGTTTCTTGTCATGCACATTAGTCTGCCTTCTTTGAACGCCCGACGCCATGTCCTCTCATTCCTTCGTTTATTGCTCTTTCGCCATATACTTAAGCAATCTGCTTGTGAATTTCCGCCGGAAGAACATTTGTAGCGTTTAAAAATCTTATCACCAACAGCACTCACAGGTAGCGGGAGTTTCGATTTTTGTGTACACCTGTAGCGACTTCACGGAGTGCGGGAAAAATTGTGACACGAAGCCACGCAATACAGATCTTCCGCTGGACATACAGAAGACGACTGATTTTCGCAGGAAGTGCGCGCGTCACCTGCGCGGCCGCTGTTCGCGATCGGTTTTTACGTTCTGGAAGCGCCTGTTACATATCCTTGAATTTTTTTTTTTTTTAAGTTTACTGTTGGTACTTGGTTTTACTTAAGTGGACGTATCGTCCGGTAGATGTAGTTCGACTGATGTGACAAAGTCAAGATAGACATTTATCCCCTCAGTGTAGCGGAACTGGGATTGTTGCTGAGGGTTCAGGTCATATGGGATATGACGCTGCATTGTTGGGTGAATTGGTCCCGACGTTACGAAATATCGTAGTGCCTTCCAAAACTGCTCCCCTCCAAATGAAGACACTACTATCCTTCGAAACGCCGGGAACCACTGACCCAGCCACAGGGCTTTATGTCCCAGAAGACTGGAATCCCGCCAGATATCGTGGGACTGGATGTTGATCGTTCCAAACTGGTAGCCTGCTTGGCGGTTTAAATCAATTGTAGTAAAAAGTAGGAAGGGTAGCCGGGTAAGATGATAATGGCAGGCTCTTATGATTCTAGTGAACTAATAGGACCAGATTTAAGAGATGCTGCGGTGTAATGCAAAAGTTTGTGACATAGTGTTGTCTGTTGCGTGTGTTGGACAGACTGATCTTGTCTAGGACGCAGTGAACGGTAATGAGAGAACTGTAGTCATCATAAGGTGTGATTCGAACATTATTTGTCAATGACAGCATAGCTTGTAGACCCAGCACATTATGTGGTGGCTGTGGGTGGAATTTATAATTGGAGCATTGATATTATCTGTGGTGTATTGCGTATGGCAGCGTTTGCAGGAAGTACAAATCGCAGCACAGGATGAGGTGTCGCAAGCAGCGGACTCAGCATTGGGCAGTGGGAGTATCCTAGCAGATCGCCTGGGCAAACTGGATGCTGCGACTCAAGGATGGAAGAAGCGTGTAGGTCCAACCGATGCCGTGCAGTTCTCGGTGGCTGGTCGCATGATGATGGAGCACACCCGGAGTTCAGTGCTGACCTGTGCTGGTGACATCACGTTGACACCAACAGTGCCTGCTTCACCACCGTCACAACTGCTGGGACAGTCACCCGTGGACGGGAAACGGAAAACGCCCCGAGCAGAGAGGTTTAGGAGCAAACGTGGTGAGTCAGCTTCCTGTTTTTGTTACATCGTCCACATCCTACATTTCCAGGTTGGCCACCTCTAGCATGCAGTACAGGGGGCATATCATACAGTCCTTCATTTCCTTTGACTTTGTTTTTTGTATTAATGTGCATTTTGGGCATATTCAATGCATCAAAACTTTCATTTTCAGAAATCACATTTTCATGAAGTGTGGTATGGAATAGCCATAAGCCTGCTACAACAGATTGATAAATGTGTGTATGGGGTAAAAGCTTTCAGGCTTTCACAGTAGGTAGCCTGTTCTTCAGATGCTGTTCTTCTGGTTCTTTACACCTTGTAGATATTTAGATGAACACCAACCCCATTGCCCTGTCCATAGTTCTGATTTGACACATCTCTTGGCAACCAAACTGTATAGTCTCTCGAATCATGTAAGTATCAATTGGATGATGGAATTCCATTACCTTGAAGACAGTTTTTTTTGGTCATATAGTTAAAAGGTCAGAGAAGGGTTCAAGGTTTCCAAAAATGTTGGAGCCACGTCAAGATCATGGGTGCCAAAAGGGTGAAATGAAGCCATTTCCATATTGAGGACTCACAGATGTTAGGCACCACCATACAAAATGTTATTTACCTGGGAGATTTGTTGCCGAGAATTTGTGCACCCCTGTGCTACAGACTGGTTGGTCAAGGGAATGTGTTTAGATTTCCAGCAGGAACAGGAGATTTGTCACTTCTCCACAGCATCCAGTCCAGTTCTGGGGTCCACACAGCTTCTTTTGCAGTTGGTACGGGGGGGTGCTTTACCCAGAGGTAGAGTGGCTAGGGCATGAAGCTGACCATTCGTCTCCATGTAGTGCTGAGGTTAAGAATGCATGGAGCTGTATCTCCACTCTCCTATATGCCTCAGTGGTGTGGTGCTTAATTAAGCTCAGGGACAGCTTTTTACTTTAGTGTTTAAGAGTTGGGAGGTGCATCCTGACAGCATAATGAAGTACTGACATTTATTATGAGCTGTTGTTATGTGTCTGTGGAACACACTGTAGCATTTAAGTGGAGTTGTGATACATCATTGCAACACTTTTGATGATTTTCATGGCTTTTGTAGAGATTTCAAGTTTTAAAGAGATGGAGATGTATGGGGATAGTTTATTTAAAAATTATGTCATTTTCAGGGATTTTATGATGCATGTTTTAAAATACTGCAAATTACAGACATAGTTTCATATTTAATAGTTTACCCAGTGTTGAAGATTTCTGTCTTCTGTGATATTATGACATGTAGATTGGTTAATATTTTCTAAAGTTTTGGAAGAACTTTCTGCCCCCATTATCAGGGTAGTCCGAGGAGAATATAAGAATTCCACACTTTTTTGGTTGTACCCTGAAGATGGAGACAATTTCCTCTGAAACATTGGTACCTGTTACCAGTTCTAGACTGTGTCATGTCCCAGAAGATTGAAGTCTTCATTAGCACTGCCGTGAGAAACTCAGATACCACATAAATGTTAGCAAGCATTGTTAATTATCCTATTTTTCTCTTTGTATGTTCAGTACTGCACAAGGAAGTATCATCAACCCCATCATCTCCTCATAAAGAAACGCTGATCTCTTTCACACGCAGCATTTCTGCACCAGGAGGGGAAGATGGCGCAGGTAAGCAGTTGATTGAGCATCACTCCAATGCATTGTGATGTTTATAAGATTCTGTCCATGTAAGCAAACTGCAAGCCACTAGGAGTAATGTTTGTCACATCCAGTGGAAGGGGTCCTGAGATTTTCACATGTTACTTCTTCATTCTCTTTGCTTAATAGTTCATTCATCCCTATTCTGACTTGTTCTCCTTTCATAATCATCACCACCACCTCTTTGGTGCTCTTTATCCACTGAAGTTTAAATCCTCATCATTTATTCTTTGAGTCAATCACACAGGCGATCTTAGATTTTGGCTTTGATATAACCCCATGTGCATAAAATATGTTTGTTCAGTTTTTGTTTCCTGTGCTTGGTCAGGCACAGAGACACCTCTTTGTCTTTTACCTTCTCTGTTGTATTGCAAACAGAAATGGCAGTATGTGAGAAGTGCTTATCACTGGCATACAGACAGATGGTTCTCTAGGAATAGTTTACAGTGACTGCTTCATGAACAGGATTATTGCCATGGCAACCATAGTGTGTTTATATGGAGCCTCAGTCAATGGCTGGCCACATAAAACAAAACATTTGGCTACAGAGTTTGTTCAGGATGTGCAACAGAAATTGAGTTCCCAGAATGGAATTGAATTTTATAATACCTTAAATTTTGGTAGTCGAACTAATTTTTGTGTCATTCATGATGATAATGTTTGAGATTTTTTGCTTCACTTGAGAGCAACTGACCTGTACAACAGATGGTGTACTGCACCGACTTGTGCGAATTCCATTTATTGTAAACAAAGAAAGAAACAAATGGCCATTGAACACAACAACTTTTTATGAAATATTAATATAGCTACATGTTTCTACCTTGCGAGGTCATTATCAGGCCAACCGCAGAATATTTTAAAGGAATATACAAATTGCATTGCAGGAAATGCAGTCTCATTTCTTACACGACATGTTCACAGTTATTGTCTTTTTAATAAATTCAAACTTTCAATGTAGATAAAAGATAAAATGAGTTGTGTACAACTGTTAAAATTTAGAAGTGTCAGGTGTCAGCAGGGACTATAGGGTGGACAAATGTTTTGTAATATACTATTCTATGGTGTGCTGGCTACCATGTGGTATTTTCATACTCCGATGGTGTAGTATGGTGACAAAGTTTTTAGGCCACTTGAGTGGCGTATGTCTTGCACCACAACTTAAGGTGTATTCTTCCTTTTACTATGGAGAATGTGTAGCTGGCAGGTTCAGGTGGTAATAGCGTAGGGCAGTACTCCATATATGAATAATATATATCAGTTCAAATAGTGGATGGCAATGGAGGTGTAAGCTATGGATGATTCAATGGCCCTTCACCACACCCATCCTCCTATTCCTTTGAGCACCAGGCATTTTTTAAGCAATGAGAGAAACTGACCAAGTGGGCTGCTGATGATCGCTAAAGTGAAGGTTGTTGTGAAGCCACCTAATGGCTTCAGAATGTTATTCTTAGACATCAGGATATGCAGCTTCTCTCAATTTCTTAATTTTATTTGCCCGATGAATGAAGTAAAAGAAAAATGTGACCGCAACTTCATTTAGATTTTGAAATAGAGAAGCACCAGTATGTGCCATACAGATTACAAATGTTGTACATTGTACAGAATGTTTCTGTATAAAATGTCCAACTTCTGTCACTGACCATTTTAGCCTCTAGATCCATTAAAATATTGTGTGTTTGCAGAAAAATTAACTTAATATACTGTTACCCCAGTAACATATTTGTCTTATATTTGGAAGATATTTGTGGTGTTACTCAGCCCTTCTACACAAATTGAAGGATAATGAAGGAATTAATTACCACCAAACACAACTAGTGTCTATTTTGTACTTTATTCTGGCAACATGTTTGGGCCCAATACAGTCATCTTCAGGCCAATAATATAAAATTCATAAAAAAATACTGTATACAACTGTACTAAAATATGTTAATAAATGAGATCTAAATTTTGTATTCAGACCAGTACATGTTGCTGTGTCAAGTTTATTGTGGTAATAATGTGATTAAAATATGGGTAAAAGAGGATTTGTATGTTACGCTTGTTTATTGTGGTGTGGTAGAAGAATATGCAGTATACAGTTCATGGAAGAGTACCTTGGTTGGTCTTGTTTATTTCCTGAACAGTGATGACAGGTTGTGCTTTGTGCACTGGATTCAACGCTTCATAAATATCGTGTGAATTTAACATTTTACCATTCTCTCCAAAAGAACTAATTACAATGAACACAAATACACAAGTACAGCCATCAACAAGATCAATGAAGACAATTTTCCATGGACTTTATACTGCATAATTTTTACAACACAGAAATACTGAAGCATAACATAAAAGTCGTCATTTAACCATATTTTTATCATTTTAATTATTATTGTAACAAGTTTTACACAGCTACATGCACTGGTCTGAATGCAAAATTGAGATCTCAGTCATTAACATCTTTTACTACAGCTGTATGCAGTATAGATGCCTGTGTTGCCATTACAAGACTGTATGTTTAGCTGCTGGAAGATATTTATATGTGTGGGTTGAATTGAATGAGAATAGAGAGGATAAATAAGTGGCATGTAGTAGGAATATGTTGTTTCCTTTGACTTTGGTTCACATTTCTATCTTTTCAGCAACCTCCATGCTTTGTTATTTTTGATGTCTCTTAACTTGTTTATGTAATACATTACAAACTGTTACAACTACAGTTAATTGCGTTACAGAACTGTCAGTTGATCAGGATCATGCACATTGCCATCCCACAGTGGTTGTGCCTCATCTGAATGATGAAACATTTACATCATTCTTCAACAGTAATCTCTCACTGACTTCAATATCTCAAAGTTCAGAACAACTGGATTTGTGTATTGAGGACTTGGACCGTGTTGTCAGCAGTTCCAGAAAATTGTAAGTACTATTATAGACAGTTTTTCAAATAGTTACCTGAAAACATTCTTCTTTTCTCATGTGTGATATTCTTAAAATGCTTTCACTCCAAAAATTCTGCTTCTGGCTTACCAGCCACGCCTTTTTCATCGGTACACTATTGGTTTTTAGGATCACAGTACATAATACCTACTTACATCCAGAGAATTGCTGAGTGGGCTGGTGTAGTGTTAATACTCCAGACTTCTGTTTGGGAAATGCCCGGTTTGGATCTTGGAAGTGACACTTGATATCCTGACTTAGGTTTCTCGTGGCTTTTGTTTATCTCTCCTGGCATATGTGGTTATATACCTGTATGAGGCTGTGACTGCTCCTTTCAAAATCATCCTATCATTGCCTTCATATATGGTGACATACTGAGAGTGTTGTAAAATAAACCACAAAATAAATTTCCAGAGAATCACAAAAAATAGCTACATACATCTTCCAGTGAGAGAAGGATATTACTGAATGCTCTGGATTCTGAGGGTGCAGTGTTTGGCTTTGTCATAATGTGTTGCTAAAGGTCACATGTGGTAGTCTGGAAATGGCACTAGGATGTGCCCAAACTTGTTTGTAGGATTGAGTGGGCTAATACAGTCTGAAATATTTATACAGTATGTTCTTTCTGCATGAAAATTTTGTGTTGCTATTCTGTTACCAACAAGCTTGCTTCCTCATCCACTTGCTCGTTTACACACTCATTCACTCTGTTTGTCTGGCTGTCATTCTCAGTCTGATAACCCAAAGGTTCAGCACCGTTACTACCAAGGCCCATCTTTGAATCAAATTGTGTGTGGTATCAGTTCAGTTCAAGACCTACCTTTCTTGAGGTCATGTCAATGTCTCCATGCCATATGATAGTAAATTTTTCTACATTTGAAGTGCTGTGAATTATAGGGTAATGTTGTAAATCTGTATCCTGTTTACTCTTTGACATGGCCACCAAGTGGGGCTTCTCACCATCTTGGTTGAATGACTGTATGTCCATTCCATTAATCCCTTGGACCTACTGGTAATTCTGAAATAATGAAGTGAGCATAATCTGATTTTTAGAGGTTATCCCGGTTTTGAGATTTCCTTGTATGTGCACAGGTACAGTTACTTTTGGTTATGCTTTACTGAGGTACCATTTTTCTTAAATATGTATTTTATTTCTATATCAGTTTATTTATTATTTGAGGAGCAAGAATAATTTTGGTGCTGTAGCAGCAAGGCAACAATAGAGATGACAAAGGAATTTTGGCCTTATTGCTGGTGAAGGCAGTAAGTTTTTGTTTCTTTCAAAGTATCCATACTGACTGTGGAACCAGCATAGTCCCCAAGTTGATGGGTACTGGGGGCTTTGTCCCTGAGGGTACAGTGGCTGGGATATAAAACTGATAAAGACACCTCCATCCAGCACCAACAATAAGAATGAGTCGTGCTATACATCTACTCCCCCATATGTCTGCATGGCCTACAAAGGGACAACATAACCTTTAATTTTGTACTTTCATTTGTTGGCTGTGTAACTACTGTAACAGTGCATATGCACAGGGCAGCTGGCAGAGCATTGTATTCTTTCAGTGTTAATACTACTATCCTCAAAATCTAGCTGCCTGTCCCATAATACTGAGGGATTTAGAATCCCCTGTTCCTTAATGTTTAAGGTTATAGGTTTGTGTAAAAAATTCAAGTCAGTTGCATGATTTTTGAACATTTATTAACATGATGTAACTCTTGTGTACAGTTGACATAATTTTTACAAAATGTATTACTGACATGGGTTTCAATGTTTAATTACAAGCATTACTTTCTGGATTTGGAATTATAACTGTTGTTAACAGCTGTCTCTTGAATTGGGACATCAGTGTGTGTCTATGTTACCTGAGCTTTTCTCTGAATCTGTACATCAAATAAGAACTCAAGAACAAGTTCGTTCTTGACAAACTGTTGGAAGACATATCTCCAGTATTCTCCAGGGACATGTTCTGGAAGTTTTTCCTCATTTATGACAAAGTTTTTCACCTTAAATTTATTCTGTAAAATAATAACAATTAACATAATAAAATTAATTTCCATTCAGACACAAATGTCAGCCTACATGCAGAAACACACTTCATGCAAATCATTGATTTGTTTAAATTTGTTTAAATCCCATATCATTATTGGAATTGATGCCAAATTTTAAGGTCTACATCTGGCCTGTTCATACAGAGCTAAATTGAAATATGTTAAACCACTGCAATGGCACCTTCATTAACAACTACAAAATACGTTTAGTCACTGGCTTGTACTTGTAAAATCAAGATATTGGTTATATAATTTTGCCAAGGACAGTGGGATTCTAGGCAGGTATTCATTAAAGTTCTTAAATAGTGGAGTGTAGGGTTAACAGCCCTACCCCATAGAATACTTCATAACCCCAAGTGAAAAAGGGGCTGCCTCAGTCAGGAAGTGGGCCAAAGAGCTGTAGCAGTGTCAAGAGAAGTACCAGTACATTTGTAATTTTTTCCTTTTTGGGTAATTCCCTGGCGTCTGAGTTCTAATTGCCGACGTTTCGGAACTCACTATCGGTTCCATCTTCATAGGCAGGTGAATGAAGTATGTCAGTGGCAGGATTGTGCGTGGTATTTATACCTGGTTGGGTTGGAG
>Ga0123357_10014555_pt1 | contig 10274 bp, 5 predicted proteins | sample TergutEmb28metaG_FD_89873 | JGI IMG/M metagenome (GOLD analysis project Ga0123357, IMG submission 89873) | Embiratermes neotenicus P4 segment gut microbial communities from Petit-Saut dam, French Guiana - Emb289 P4 | ecosystem: Host-associated > Arthropoda: Insects > Digestive system > Gut ... | reverse complement strand
CTCATGTAATCCACACCACCCAACCTTTCTGACAGATACGAGATCTCGTGCCCACTTTACCCCTTCCCTACCCCATATAAACAACCCATGTATGTTTTGTATAACTGCTTAATAAGTATTTCATTTACAACCTGAAGATGGTCATTATCAAGCGCCGAAACATGTAGTTGTATCTTATGTAGAAAATACTTTATATTCTACCAATAAATACAGTTGTGTTAGACCGGTACACACATTCTACATCAGTTATTTCATAGAACACAACGGGATTGACGAACCTCGTGATTAATATGAACACTTGTATCTTGAGGCGTTGTCTTTATTTGATTTGAGTTTAATAAAGCCCTGCGAATTGCACATCTTCTACAGCGTCGAAAGTTTAAGAAATGAATTTACTTCTCAATGCTCTTCGGCACGCGAACGAAGATAAAGTAAGAATGAAGACCTGTATATTGACATGTTTCAGCTCCGAAACTACTGAACAGATTTGTACTCAACTTTACATTCGGATTCTAGGCTATCGTCATTAGAAGGGCTGAATCTTTCTTGTATGGTGCCTACAGAACCCTCTGTTTTACAGTAAGCTCGTATAGATCTGTACACGCGTCGTAACATCTGCAATATGTATCACATCCCACAGGAATGTTGCGGTAGATTTTGTAAGCACTAATTTATACCCAAAATCTCGCACTCAAATTTAGATTAATACCGGTTATACTCAGTGTTCGGTCCGTTTATTCCGCTTCTCCAGGCAATGCTGCGATGGTATCTAAAATCAGGCCACGACCAATTCCTTATCTATAATTTGCGTTTCATTTTCCGCTAACCATCATTTCTTTCAATCTTAACCATTCAAAGCACCATTGTATAAATTGTAAATAAATTTATGAAACCAGTCGCACAGAATCCCAGGGAAGCAGTTCAGCCTTTAGACTTTCAAGGGCAGAAATCATATTCTGTAAAAGCGCCAAACGCTTTCACTATCGCTCCGACTTGCTACGAAGTACAAAGGAAATGTGGGAGACGGCGCTAGTGATCGAGAGGCTAAATCAAGTTTCTTGGGAAAAAAGTTTCAACCAGGCCGTCCCGACCCCCCCCCCCCCCCAAACACACACACACATACACACACACACGATGAAATAAAGCCCCAACAAATTACGAAGACATGGGTGTCCAAATACCAATCAAAGAACTGAGTAACAAGACACGAATGTACGTAAAACGCAGCAATGAGGTGCGCTGGTGCAACAATTGTTGCAGTGGAAGAGCAATAAGCATTACTTATTCTGACTGCGTGTGTTTCTAGCCTTAGTTATCCAGCATGCAATGCGCATACGCCATATTGTCATCTGTGGAATGTCCGGCTTTACAGTATTTTTCGACATTATTTCATAAAAGGCAGGAATTTCTAAAAAGAACATAAAATCCGTGCTTTGATTTTATCTAAAACTTTTGTCCGAAATATTTCTCATTCTAAGAAGAATTGCGCGAGATATCACCGAAAATATATAATGGCCATTATATAAAGTACTCTTTTTTTCTTGTCCGATTTTAATGAAACTTGAATTTGCAGATTTTCGAAAATACTCGAATATCAGATATAATGAAAATCCGTCCAGTTGAAGCCGAGTTGTTCCATGCTAAACGACGAACGGACGGACAGACAAGACAGACATTACGAAGCTAATAAGTCACTTTTGCGAACGCGCTGATACATGAAAAGAGAACTGAACCTTTCATATTGATTCGTAGCTCAGTTGTTTTTACATGCACTTAATTACGCTGTCACAGGTGAACTGGTGAACGGCCGTTAATAATGAACTTTGAAGGGTGGCTTATTTTAGGAAAAAACCTACTGTTTCAACATTTGCCCGCAGGAATTATGCGTAGATAAAAACAGGAACATCCGTCGTCACAGTCCAAGACCGGGCCGAGTTTCAAACCCTCCGGACTACAAATCGTAATTACTAACCATTATACAAGGACGTCTTAATATATCGGAAGTCACTCTGAAGCCAGAGGATGTAAGATGTCTTTTTCTGCAAGCATTCGTAATTTTCGGCTAGCAAAATGACCGTGTTTGTAAGCTCGTCACTGAGCCAGATAAGAAGATGGTCAGTCTTGCAGTCAGCTAAACGCTATCCCTAAATAGAACTGGCCACAAGACCACTTGCGTGTAAATTTAGCATGTTAAGACAGACTGCATATCTGTTCAGTCCAGCTGCGACTGTCCAGCTGCAGGCGACTGATTGACGGTAAATGAATGTAGTATCTCAAGGCTGTGGGTAAAAATAGCCAGGTACAGCTGCTGCTTCTTCGGCACGTGCCAAATGGGATATCGTAGGAGGGCAGCTGCTTCGAACCCCAGCCTTATCATCATTTAAGTAGATTCCCTTACTGTTACAGGAATGTCCGGAGGCCATCACTGTGTCCTAGCTTCTTATTCCGATATACTTATTCAGATATATTGTTCAATGCATAGCCGAAGATTCGTCACCGTCCATTAAACCAATGGATTAATCCTGAGTAATTTCAATTCCATAACTTTAACCAATATGTAAGAGTAAATATGCGAGACCTCAGGTTTACGCAGCGGTGTGGATGTGGTAACCCTAAAATAGAGGGTGATTCAAAAAGATGGATACAATTGAAAAGTAAACGGCGCCTCAACACAATTGGTGATTCCAACGACAAATGCTCTTCCTCGTTGGAGGTTGAATGTTGAAACGAAGACGAAACGCACGCTGCACAGCAGTCGCCGACTCAGTTTTAATGCACTCACGAACGCAAAGAATCTTGTGCTCAGTAGTAGCCATTTTGCTCTCAACTGACGCTGCTGCACGGCTGTGCGTTAGGCGAACGCTCTAGCGGTGGTATTTAAAAATGTAGGATTTTCTCTTTCAAATGTTATGTAGATCATTCATATACCGTGTACAATTCAGGAAATATAGACGTACAAAATTGAGCCCATCTTTTTGAATCACGCTATATAACGCTGCGTCCCTAGGTATTTAGTTATCGATGATTCTGAACAATGTAATGTTCTCACCTCCAACGGTGAAATGCCGAAGAAAAACGCCTGGCTATTTTAATCCTCGAACATGAGATAACATATGGCGGCGTCATATGTCAGATGAACGGATGCCTCCACTAAAAAAATAACCAAAGTAAACGAGGAACGCAAAAGCACGCCCAACCTGCGAACCAGCTGCTGAGTTGGTAAATGTATCAGTAGGTGGCACAGATAATAATTGGAGCTTTCCTACGTCCGCGTGCAAGACGTGTGGACTCTGTTTCTCACATCGTTCATGTCAAAGCTGATTTTAATCAAAATAAAGTTTAGAGACGTGCATTAACACGATAAATTAAAATCAATGCTGTTAAAACTTCACAGACATTTCGAAGCTCCAAAATCTCCTGGAAGGTATTTTCGCACACAACGTCTGTCACCAAGTTTAATCAGAGTAGAAGAGCCAGTGCTGTTTAATACATTAATGTCGTCCGTACCATGGAAATAGAACACATTTAGGAAGTAACAAGACTGGAAAACCTGTAAATGTGTTACTACGTTAAACTTGTTTTGCCAGTATTGACAGACCAGAGTGTCGGCAAGACCAGCCGACCGACGTCACTCAACATTTAAGTTCCCTCAGAATTGCATGCGTGCGTTATCCGCAGCGGATTTCATTAACGTCAGTTAAATGTACGTAGGCTTTAAAGAAGACGATAGGAACGTTCATCTGCAACTGCTGACAAGTGATGCAAAAATGCGAGCTTCGGACTGCGAGTCGAATTGTTTCATGCGGAAAGAACACCATACAGCTGTTGTGAACAAGTTTTGCGGATTTGCCTGCAAGTGATGCCTATTCAGCAAATAATAAAACTGGCTGTGGAAGACTGCTTCTCCTGTTCTTCCTTATTATCTTTCGGCTCCAGCCTTTTTTATTTTGTTTTTTTTTTCCTCTTCCCATCTTTCTTTCCCTCCTCTTCTTCAACTCATCTCACCTTGTAAATTCTTCTTAATATATTTGCATTTTTACTTCATCGTTCTCTTTCTCTCTCCACAATTTTTCTTCTTCCTCCCTTTTCCACTGGCACTTCTGGTTTCCTCTTTCTACTTCTTCCACATAATTACACGGTTCTATTTTTATTTCCCCGCTTGCCATCAGTTTTCCTCCTCTACATCATATCCTTCCTCTTCTTCTTCTCTCCAGATGATCCCTCTTCCTCCTGCTCCTCCTCCTCGTCCTCTTTTTCAGGGATACAACCTTGCAAGAACTTCCTGTATTTAAGCAGCTTTTCTAAATTCTTAAGAAAAACTGCCAGACTTGATGGACAGATAATCACACCATCAAAATGTTCTACCAGAACATAACGAAGCCTACAAAGCGGGGTTCAAACTCACGATCCCAGTGTTAAAGTGGCTGAATTGTTACTTTTATCGATAAAAGAGTTTTTTAATTAATAACTGCCGAATTTTCAGCAACTGTGGTGTTCTCATGGTCTGCGCTCTCATGCTAAGCCAGGTGGTGTGAATATTTTTCAGATGTTAATGGATGCATAATATACATTCAAGTTCATTTTCAATTCAGCAATGCTTATACGCCCAACACGTTACACCCCTTGCGGTTCCTACATTTTCCGCTGCACGAGGTAAATTATTTCCGTTAGTGCTACACGAATAAATTAAATTTCATACAGAAATCAAGTCACACAGTAAAACATGCCAAAAAAAAAACTTCTATGAACCTCCTTTATTCCATGCACATAAAATGTTTAGGTGCTGGGATAATTATTTACTATAAATTTCATTCGTGTATTTTTAAATAAGAGCTGCCTTCTACAACACATTATTTAAGGAAATATAAAGGGGACAACAAGACGAGGAAGAAGACGTAAGCAGCTACCAGATGACTAAGGAAAAGAGAAGATATTGGAACTTGAAGGACGAAGCTATAGATCTCATTCTCTGGGGAGCTCATTTTGGAAGAGGCTACGGACCTGTCGCAAAACGGTATGTGAGGATTGAATGATTTCAGCATAGAACAAGCCCCAAAGGGGCTCTACTCTTTCTTTAACCTCGTCGATAGATGGGGTGGATGGTCAACGCCACACCTCGGCCGCTTTACCCCCGGGAAAGACCCGGTATCCGGTACCCACTGTATAGGGTAAGCCCCAGGGCCGGTATGGACGGGTGCGGAATATCTCTCCCGCACCGGGATTTGATCCACGTACCGTCCAGCCCGTAGCAAGTCGCTATATCGAATGAGCTATCCCGGACCATACTGAATGCACGAATGATAGCACAAATTAAAATATATATGTATATACACACATATACAGTATATACAGTATATATATATATATATACAGTATATATATATATATATATATATATATATATAAAAACATAATATTTCTGTGATGTTTGAGATTTCAAATCGATGAAGGTCCTATTGTGGCCTTCTGAAATAAGTATGACATCGGGTGCCCAGGTACCACAATATGAATTTTTTCCGCTATCACAGTACAGTATGCTTTTGTTGCATAAGGCCGACTTATTCAACCCAACCTTTTCCCATCTGCCCTATTGTCGTTACAGTCTACACAGGGTTATCCAACATCTCGCAAACAAAAGAAGTGCATAACATGGAATTCCACTTTACGCTGCCATTGTAGGATGTGTTGTGCTCATTCATCAGTAAGTTACTGTTCCATTTAAGACATCTGTAACTGTCAGGCAATGTTCCCGTCGTAGTGTCAAAACCACCGGCTATCCGAACGTTGTTCGTCGTCTGATATGACGAACATAACAACAGCTGTCGTAAACTTCATTTGCACCCTCAAGAAACAATGTGAGGATGAGCCTGGAGTACCGCATGGACTAGCATATTTCTCTTCGATTAAACAAGAACCTAACGACTCAAATAACTTTAGTTCACTGATGAGGCTGTCCTGTGACTGTTTTGGTCATGAAACACGTTTTAACTTTGTAAATATTTATAGAACTCTGTCGAATTTTGGTCCTTCATTTATCAAATAAAAGTCAGCGCCCCGAGATCTATTAGTGACCAAATGGTGGGTTCTTACAAAAGTTCCTGCACAACCAGTACCTTAAACTGTACACAAATATGCCAAATTCAAATTTCATTAAAGATCTATGATATTTTTTTGTTTTCCCGATTTTTTCTCGGAACGCCTATTCACATCTCGCGGAACTGCAGCGTTCCACGAAACACAATTTGGGAAACGCTCAGACATACACACGATCCGGCTCTCTACTTTGTACAAGCCAAATCGTCATTTTTAAAACCCGCGACATTAATTAACATTCTTAGCGGGTTTGCGGTGATCATAATCGGCAAGTGTGGTAACTTTTAATTTACCAGGTACCGCTACGATCCTACGAGCCTGAGTAAAGGAAATGTAAAAAGGCGTAACGAGTGGAGAATGCGTAAGAATCGGCACTGAAACTATTTTTGGATGACGTGGGATCATAAACATATTTTATTTTTTAACTATTTATTTATATACACATATAAATTTTATGTAATTTTCTATTTAATTACAGTTCATCAACTACTAAAATCGTGTTTCTTCATAATACATATTTCATTACCTTACCCATTTATCACGCCATCTCTCCTCTCTTCACACTAAACTTAGCACAACTGAAAGACTTATGGACAGACAGGTGGAACTGCTTCCTTCCCATAACGTTTAACGGCTTAAGTCCTTTGCAGTTAGAAGAGCGTCATTAACAATTTAATCTTAACATTAATCACCACCGTCTCATAATTATTTCGCCTTTATCGAACAAACTAGATCGATCACCAGCAACATACGAAACTAAATAACTCCTGCATTTGGAACAGTGGCATGAAATAACGTGATAACGGACCGCAACCGATGCTTATCTCCTTCCAAACCTTGCTCAGCACATCGTCATTCCGTGCCATTCGACACTATAATATGCTGTTGAGACAGCGTCGTTAAACAGCCTAAAATTTAAGAAAGCCACGTGCATCCCGCGAACCAAAGTTTGTCTAGCTCTCGGTTACCGAGTAGGGCAGAGAACAAACCGCTCTTTATGCGCGATTTATGGGCGATTCCAAAAATACCGTAGAACCGATATAAACATGGCGTGCCTTCAGTTATTTGAATTCCAGTTCCTGATGGCTGCAGCGCTACAAGGGCACATGTAACGCAGCACGACATGAAGGATCTGTTTTGGGGTATTCCAGTTCCTGTGTTATAACCCATCATGCAAGCCGATGCTCTTCGTACGTTCCTATCGTCCGTTACGGTCAGCTGTTCAAAGAGCTTGGTGCATGAACACTTCGGAGCTCGTTGATCCTTGACTGAACAAGGCTATTTGAACCACGTGTATTACAGTGTCGAGTGGCTTCTGACGGTTAGGACTGAATAGAAACAGGTTAGGAAGCATGTGGCGGAGTTTCGTTTGACCAGGGAAAAAATATGAACTAAAAAGGTAACGGCAGCCCAGCCTTTAGCGAACTACGGCCATCTGAGTAAAGTCTGAGAAGTTGCCGCTGTGTCACTTTGCTTTGCACGACTGTTGAAAAATGATTCAAGAGTTTCCATCATGGTAAGAAAAATGTTTAAGTAGGTTTTACTTTCTGGTCCAAAATTTAGGCAAAAATAGATGTGGGACAGCAGAATAATACAGGCGACAAGGCCACTTTCTTGTAAAGTATTAGGTTCTCTGCCTATCAGGTGGCAATGTTAGGAGAAACGTCGTACAAAATATCAGTTGCTTTCGAACAGACTAGATCGTGTGATCGCCTGACAGAATTCAAGGAGGCATATTACTTCCTGTGCCAAAAACGTCAGGTTGGCCCCACCCACGTGTCAGACGGTTCGCGTGTTGGATACCTCGGGTCTGTCTTTCGAGTAAGTACCCTACCACAGGTCAAAACGCCAAAATTCTGCTAACATAAAATTCCTTATAGTATGCAGAATACTATGATCTTCCTCTTGTAACACTTTTAGGCTCCTCGCAGGAACCGTGCGGTGTTTACACTGTATCAATCATTGAGACACGTGTTTATATCCGTGTACTGTAAACAGTTCCCGCTTTCTTCCTGGCGGAGGTAGTTCGTGCATGTCTCCTGGATGCTATGGCAAATAACTTTTTTAAAAATGATTCTCCGCTGCTGTGGGACAACACATTACATGCACTGCTCTTCAGTCACAATACAACCGCGTCTCCAAATCATGCCCGTACGTAACAGCTACTCTTCAAAACCGGATGTTTACAATTACTGTGACTTCATTTTCAGAACCCTGAGTTATTATGTCATCGTCAAAACTTACAGAGATATATTAATAACTTCGCTTGTATCTGCACCAGCGGTGCTTCCAATCCATTGCATCTTCTTGGAGCTTGTCGACAGCAGTCTTGTTCGCTTTATTCCAGCACACGCGGCGTTAATCGGAACAGCAAACCTTGCAGTTTTAGTGACGAACTTTGTTTATAGCTTTCATTATGACGGCTGTTAGGTTTCTCAAGTGTCCCTCCCACGCTACTGGACCAGCAACGCACGTTAACTCGTGCGCTTTTCATCGACTGCGTATCTGAACAGAATGGAACATTCGTACAAAGATAAACATAAAAGTACGTAGTTTGGCCTGCTGCATCAAAGCAAGAATGGAAAAGTGATGTCATAAGAACGTAACAGGGGTAGAGCTCACGCTTAACCTCGGCACTAAGTACAGGTGAGCGGTAAACTTCACGCTCCGACCGCCTTAACTCCGGAAAAGAACCACGGAACACATCGCATACGAGGCTGCGTGGGCCGCAGATCCGCTCTATATGCTGCAATAATAGCAGGGTCTAAGTCAAGGTCCACAATTGTTTTCCTTATTAGCACCGATATTACTTCACCGAAAATTATCCCGCATCTCTGCATTGTTTGCCAATCTATTTACACCTGTAGGAGGGCCATGAGTTCTTACAGAACAGCATATTTTGAAAATTATTTGGCGTTCTTTAGGAAGTAACACACCAACTTCTGTGGAAACCACGTCTGTTCTTCCGTGCGTCTTCGTGTAACATACATAGTAAGGAACTAAATAATTCGCCTGATTTTCATGAAATTCGGCTTAGAACTTGTTTATAAACAGAAGCCTGAATTCCGTGAAAGTTGTTTCAATGGTAGTCATATTTTAGTTCCGGGTGTCCACATTTCTTGGGCGATTCGAGTGAAATTCGTTACAAAAATCTCCACTTAATATCACTGAACAAATGAGTAAAAATCGAGCTTTACTTAAAAGGCGTAAATTAAATTTCACTCGTGTTTTCTACCCTTGTCTTCCAGTTTCGTTTAATTCAAAGCAGGAAATGTTCACAAAAATGTACCGAGAGCTCGCGAGTTTCTTTAAAACCAGCGTAGTGACGGTCATACTTTACTTAGTGGCGTAAATAAATTTTTATCACCATTTCTATTACCATATTTATTGTCCGATATCAATTAAATTAGGCATATATCTGCACATCATGCTGTTGAAATTTTGTGAATTTCCTAAAAATCAGCTCACGGCACGCCGTACTTTTCTTATGGACGTAAAAGTTACCATATTTGTGCGCCTACCGTACGACTACGTACTGCTTTAACAGTAAAGGATGCCTCGGTACAATTCGTGTACGCCTAATATGTCAAACAGTACACCATACGAAGATTTGTTTTTTGTGTGATATTTTCCATGTTCCACGTATTAATTAGACGCCTAAAATAAATAAAAAACACCAACAAATGCACCTGTAATTTTATTGCGTAGTAGTGGCCGACATGTTTCGGCCTCTCATGTGGCCATCTTCAGGGTGGTGTGAACAAGAATATAAATTTAATTACGAAGTGTCGATATCCCTCCACAGTTTTCCGTTAAAATTCACGGTTGAATAGTCGAATAGCGACGAGTATAAAATATTAGAAGTTAAGAAATGTCGTATGGAGTATGTGTCCACGGATTTATGTACATAGAAGATACATGTGATGAATTATGATCCAGATTGGTGAGCGGTGATATAGTCTGCACAGTTTACTGCAAAAGCAGGAAAACTTAACACGCTAGCGGTGTCAAAGCAACCTGCTGGACATTACCGGTTACGTGTAACTTAAATTTTACATTTCATAGTTGAATAAAGAGAGACCAACTTGATGTCACTTGCTTCATTATTTCTTTATTTAATGCTCAACATGTTTCGGATGTTAATACATCCATCCTCAGGAGCTTGCGACTTATTTGTTGAG
>Ga0123357_10014554_pt1 | contig 10275 bp, 8 predicted proteins | sample TergutEmb28metaG_FD_89873 | JGI IMG/M metagenome (GOLD analysis project Ga0123357, IMG submission 89873) | Embiratermes neotenicus P4 segment gut microbial communities from Petit-Saut dam, French Guiana - Emb289 P4 | ecosystem: Host-associated > Arthropoda: Insects > Digestive system > Gut ... | reverse complement strand
CAAAAAACCAAACTGATATTCGGCTTTTTCTTCCGTAAAACCTAATATTTTGAACATTTTTTTCTGCAAACCGCTGTCGTGAATCCTGATTGAGCCGCCGCCAATTTCCACGCCGTTGATAACTATATCATAAGCGTTGGCTCTGACTTTGCTCGGGTCGCTGTCCAAAAGCGCAATATCTTCGGGCTTTGGAGAGGTGAATGGGTGATGCATAGCGTAATAACGCTGTGTCTCCTCGTCCCATTCCAAAAGCGGAAAATCTACAACCCAAAGGCACGAAAATTCGCTTTTATCGCGCAAACCAAGTTGATTTCCCATTTCCAAGCGTAATTCCGAAAGTTGCTTTTGTGCTTTGTGCGTATCTTCTCCGCTGATAATCAGTATCAAATCGCCGATTTCAGCATTAAATTTTTCTTTCATTTTTTGCAAAACATCCTGCGAATAAAACTTATCCACGCTCGATTTCACGCTTCCGTCCTCTTCCACGCGGGCATACACGAGTCCTTTTGCCCCGATTTGCGGACGTTTTACAAAGTCTGTCAAAACGTCAATCTGTTTGCGGGTGTAGTTTGCAGCGCCTTTGGCACAAATTCCGCCGATATATTCCGCATCATCAAACACAGGAAAACCGTACCCTTTTAGCGTATCCATCAATTCCACAAAACGCATTTCAAAGCGGATATCGGGCTTATCCGAACCGTAAAATTTCATTGCATCGGCAAAAGTCATACGTGGAAAATTCTGTAAATCGATGGTTTTTACAGATTTAAAAAGATGTTTTGTTAATCCTTCAAATGTTTGCAAAACGTCTTCCTGCTCCACAAACGACATTTCGCAGTCAATTTGCGTAAATTCGGGCTGTCTGTCGGCTCGCAAATCTTCATCGCGGAAACATTTTACAATCTGAAAATATCTGTCAAAACCCGATACCATAAGCAACTGTTTGAACGTCTGCGGACTTTGCGGCAGCGCGTAAAACTGCCCCTGATTCATTCTGGACGGCACAACAAAATCTCTTGCACCTTCAGGCGTGGATTTGATTAACACAGGCGTTTCCACTTCCAAAAATCCTTTTGAATCGAGATAACGGCGCGTTTCAAACGCCATTTTGTGGCGAAGTTCGAGGTTTTGTCTAACAACATTTCGCCGTAAATCAAGATAGCGGTATTGCATACGGATATCGTCCCCGCCGTCCGTTTCGTCCTCTATTGTGAAAGGCGGTGTAGCCGATTCATTAAGGATTTTCAACTCCGAAACAATGATTTCGATGTCGCCTGTTGCGATGTTTTTGTTTTTGTTGCTGCGTTCGGCAACTTCGCCCGTGATTTGCAACACAAATTCTCTGCCAAGATGATTTGCCGCTTCACAAAGTTCGGGGTTAATCTCTTGATTAAAAACAAGTTGCGTAATTCCGTATCTGTCGCGCAGGTCAACAAAAGTCATTCCGCCCATTTTGCGGTTTTTTTGCACCCACCCTGTGAGCGTAACCATTTGCCCCTTGTCGACAAGCCGTAATTCGCCGTTTGTATGAGTTCTTAACATATTTTATAAAAATTCATTGAAATTTATATGAGAAAAAATTGACTGTTTTTTGCTGCATTAACTTCGTTTATATCAAAAATCGCTTTATTTACTTCAATTTTAAGCAAATTTTCTATATTATTTCTCAATAATAAAGGCAGTTCTATTTTTATAATTTTAAAAATAATATAAATATATAGACATGCATAATCGTGTACTATTGTGTTCCTTAAATTAAATTTCTAATTGCTCGTCAATCAATATTTTTGTATTTGTTTTGCAGTTCCACACTGATTTTTTGAACATAATTCACCATATTGCCCAAAAGATTCAACGAGGCATTAAAATTCAATTGTTCGTTGCTAAAAAAATTGTCAGCATCTAAACAATTTTGAGTGTATTTATCTATTTTGCAAATAGATTCAAGCATATTGAACAGATAAAAGTTAATTGTTTTTTAATATTTGGTTGCATATTTGAAATTTGACTCTGTATAAAATTATTGGATTTGCATATTTTGCAAGTACCATATCAACTTTTTTATCAAACGAATTTTCAATTATTTCTTTCAATTCAATTAATTTATCAGGTTCAATATTTTAGTTATCTATCAGAATATAAATATCTTATATATTTTTATCATTAAATTATTCATAATTAATACAATTTTTCGGCAAAGTTATAAAATAATTTGAAATTTTGGATTTTTTGTAATTATAAAAAATTTGGTAGTGTATTAAACTAACTGACAAAAGTTATTTAAATATTTACCAGTTTTATAATATGGCCACTTCCAACAACTCAAATCTTGGATTAATGATCAACAATTATGATAAAACGGATTTTCGCATGCAGCAAAATTATCTTTTGGGCTCAAAAGGTATACAAATCAATGCTTTAATGGCTGCAACAGCAGGGAGTTTGAAAAATATGATAGAAAAGTTAATAGAAAATATTTTGCAATTTATTTTCTGATTCTTTTTCCAAATAATTTTTATAATTTCGCTTCCTAAAACAAGTTTTTAAGGAATGATTATTTAAACGACATTATTATTTTTTATAACCGATTGGGAATCCGTCTTTCATTTCAAATTCTCTGATAACTTTTGCAGGAATTCCTGCTGCAAGAGTATTTGAAGGCACATTTTTGTTTACAATTGAACCTGCTGCAACGATTGCCCCTTCGCCAATAGTAACTCCCGGCAATACCGTTACATTAACTGCAAGCCAAGCATTTTTTTTGATAAAAACGGGGGCAACATACGATTCGGAAATATATTTATGATATTCAAGCGGTTTGTTATGTGTAAGGATATAATTTTGACCTGCAAGAGAGACGCCGTCTTCTATTGTAACAAAATTAGGATAAACAGCATCAATCGTAACATCTGTGCCAATATGCACGTTTTTACCGATTTTTACGCCACGCCAGCGTTGTAATACGACTCTCATTTTGCTATAAGGCACAAATTTAGACATCATTTGCCAAAAATAATCCATAAAACGCCGGTATAAAAATCGTGTTTTGGGCATAAACCCAGTATAACCGTGTTCTTGTGCTGTATATTTCAATGCTTCAAAAAAAGGGCGCTCTACATAATTGGTCAGCGGCTGTCGCTCTAATGGCAAATAATCTTTCATTTTTGACTAAATTTTTTATGGTATTCGTTTTAAAATTATTCGTCTTATTATAAATTCTAAAACGATGAAAAACAAAGCAATAGCAGCAAAAACATGAAAAACTTCGGTGTATTTGCTAAAATTCTGAACTTTAAATTTTGTTTTTTCCAACTCATCTATTTCTTTGTAAATACTTTTGAGTTTGGCGTTGTTTGTTGCATGATAATAGAGCCCACCTGTCGTTGAGGCGATATTTTTTAATGTTTGCTCATCAAACTCTGATTCCATTTGAAAAGTTCTCATTCCGGCGGGTGTAGGCAGACGTAAATTGACCACACCAAACGTTCCGACTCCAATAGTATAAACTCTTATGTCAAAAGTTTTTGCAAGTTCGGCGGCTGTTGCAGGCGCAATATCGCCGGCGTTGTTCGAGCCGTCGGTAAGTAGAATGATAACTTTCGATTTAGCCTTGCCTTCTTTTATTCGACTCACAGCATTTGCAAGTCCTAAACCAATTGCCGTGCCGTCTTCTATCATTCCATAATTTACAGAATTTAACATATTTATAAGAACAGCATGGTCTGTTGTCATTGGACATTGAGTAAAACTTTCGCGTGCAAAAAGTACTAATCCAATATTATCATTCGGACGAGAAGTTATAAAATCGATTGCTACCGCTTTTGCTGCTTCCAAGCGAGTAGGTTTAAGGTCTTCGCCGAGCATTGTGCTTGAAATATCCATCGCAATCATTATATCAATTCCTTCAGCGTTCTTTAAATTCGATGTATTTGAGAATTGTGGACGGGCAATGGCAACAATTAATGCAATAATTGCTAAACATCTGAAAATAAACGGCATCGACATTATTTTTATTTTTGTCGACTTTGGAAATTTTTCCATTCCACGCAAAGACGAAATTCGCATACTTGCGTCCGATTTTCGCATTTTCCAAATATACCAAAACACGAGTGGTACAAGCAGCAGCAACAAAAATAAATATCCCGGATTGTGAAACGACATTTTTTATTTTATTTTTTTTATTACAAAAATATATAAATAAGAATTATTATCCAAAACATTGCTGTTCGATAATTTCTTTTGCTTTTTTTTATGAATCATTGATTTTCATTTATTTTAATATCTTCTTGCACTGGCATTTTTTTTGTATTATTTACAAAAGAATAAGCCGATTGCAAAGTACGCTCATTTTCATCAGGCAAAGGGCTGTATTTGGCAAATTTTACCAAATCAGCGGTTCGAAGGAGTACACATAATTCATTGAAAACAACCGAATTATCCCTTTTTAGTTCTTCTAAATTTTCAATAATTTCATCGGAAGTCATCTCCATTGCATTAATTTCAAAACGAGAGGCAATGTATTGACGCAAAACTTCAGTGATTCGAGTATAATATTGCTTAACATGCCCTTTTTGCCACAATTTTTCATTAGCAATTTTATCTAACTCTTTGATAGTCAACTCATCAATAGGAATTGCAATCGGCGGACGTTTTAAACTTATCACTTTTTTATTTAGAACAATTTTTATGACAATAAAAACGAGCGCAACCAAAATTCCCGTAATTAACAATATTAACAGCGTTATTTTGAAAAAATATGCCCAATCAAAAGGTGGTTTCATCACGGTTTTGATGTCTGCAAAAGTGTTCGTTAGTGTGTCAATTTGAAATGGCTGAATAACTTTTACCGAAACAGAATTTGAAAAAATCGTGTCGTTGCCATCTAAAAAAGGTAATTTTGGTACGGTATAAACTGCCTCCTCAAAAGCGGTAACCATATATCTTTGTCGAATGGAAATCAACCCGTCATCGGCTTTTACAGTATCGACTTTCGGCAAGCCGACAATCTCAAGACCACCGGGTAAAGTGTCTGAAAACAAAGGCGTTATCACACTGACTTTTGGCAATTGGTCAATTTGAAAAGTAAGTGCGCTTTGCTGTCCGATAACCATTGTTGCAGAATCGAGCGTGGCACGAACTGAAACTTTTTGAGCATTCAAATTAAATGCTAAAATACTGAAAATAAATAATATGTATGATTTATATACTTTCAATTTTAAATATTTTTTATTTAATAATAAATTAATTTTAAACATTAATAATTCAATTTTTTACAATTTCTCATTTGAAAAAGTTGCATTAATTTTTTAACATAATCGTCTGATGTCGAAATAGAAACCGTGTCTACCCCCGAACGTGTAAAAATTTTCTGGTTCGACAGTTGTGCCTCGCCCCACAAATTTTTGTACATTGTACGTATTTTTTTTTCGGAAGTATCAATATAAATTCGCTGTCCGCTTTCGGCATCTTTGAGTTTCAAAATTCCGACCTTTGGCAATTCTGTTTCTCGGTGGTCGAACACCTGAATAGCGGCAACATCATGTTTTTTGCTCGAAATAGTCAATTCCCGCTCAAAACCGCTGTCCATAAAATCGGAAATAACAAAGGCTGTCGAACTTTTTTTAATAGCATTTGTAAAATATTTTAATGCTTCGGCGATATTGGTCTTTTGGCTTTGAGGCTCAAAATCAATAAGTTCGCGAATGATATGTAACACGTGTTTGCGTCCTTTTTGCGGGGGAATAAATTTTTCTATTTTATCAGAAAAAAATATTACACCGATTTTATCATTATTTTGAATTGTAGAAAAAGCCAGCACTGCGGCAATTTCGGTTATCATATCCTTTTTTGTTTGACGAATCGTTCCGAAATCGCGGCTGCCCGAAATGTCAATAAGCAACATTACAGTCAGTTCGCGCTCTTCCTCAAAAATTTTAACAAAAGTATGCCCAAAACGAGCCGTAACATTCCAGTCAATCGTTCTCACATCATCTCCGTATTGATATTCGCGCACTTCGGAAAAAGTCATTCCGCGCCCTTTAAAGGCAGAATGATATTCGCCTGCAAAAATATTTTGCGACAATCCACGCGTTTTTATCTCAATTTTACGTACTTTTTTTAATATTTCGGAAGTTTCCATAAAAATGTTTAAATAATTATCTTACTGCTAATTACATGTTATTATTGTTTTTATTACCGGAAAAAATTTCATTTCAAACTTCAAACTGAATTAATATTTCTTTCCCGTATTTGTAATACTAAAGTTATGAATTTCAGAAAATTCATTCTAATTATATATTTTTATTCTAATTTTTTTGTGCCGCGAAATTACACTTTTTTTCAGATTAAGTAAAATTTTTTTTGTATTATGCTAAATTCTTATCCTTCTGCATTGTCAATGTAGGAAAATTAAAGTAGATTCATGGAAGAAAGGAGCGGTAGAAAATAATAACAAACTTATAAGACAATACATACCGAAAAAACAAATTTTGACACACTTAACTATCCTCAAATCAAACATATAAAGTATAACATTAACAATATACCGAGAGCAAAATTAAATTTTTATTCACCAAAAGAAATTTCTTTCCTACATTTGCAAAACGAATAGTTGCATTCAGAGGTTGAAACTACCATTTATTAATATATTTTTTGTTATTATAAAAAAATTATTATTTTTGCGCTTCAAAAAAAATTTTTAGTTAATTTGGATTTTTTATTATCATTATTATCATTACAATATTAAAAATATCAGAAGATAACAAAAATGGTTCTTGCCAACGAAAATTATATAAAAACTCCAGATTCTTATTATGTTGGGGAAATAGAGAAGAGCATTAATGCTTACAAACTCCTTCATCCCAACGAAAAGATTTTTCGCATGAGTGCAGTTAGTCCGTTTATGCCCTTGCCGCATGATGCTATTGAGGCGATGCACAGTGCGGTTGACGATTTGAGTACGGCTGAAAATTTTAAAAGTTATGGACCTGTGCAGGGATACGATTTTTTGATTGACAAAATTTTAAAAGAATATCGCAGTAAATATGCTCTATCGTTCGACAGAGACAGTGTGTTCATCAACAGCGGCTCTACAACCGATTTGGCAAATATCACAAATGTTGTTAGCGGCGACAATATTGTTGCCATTGCAGATACGATTGACCCTGCCTATGAAAACACAACCGTTTTGAGCGGGCGTGCCGGCAAACTTAAAAATGGCAAATGGGGAAATCTCGTTTATCTAAAATGCGACGAAACGACAAACTTTCTACCACAACTGCCATCAGAGCGAGTTGATATCATTTTCCTTTCAAATCCGAATAATGTTACAGGGACTGTTATAAACCGCAGTCAGTTAAAACAATGGGTCGATTATGCACTTGAATATTCAAGTTTGATAATTTATGACGCTTCATTTCAGGAATTTATAAAGGATGACAATATTCCGCATAGCATTTATGAAATTAAGGGCGCTAAAAAGGTTGCTATAGAAATTTGCAGTTTTTCAAAAAGTTCGGGTTTTACAGGTATTCGTTGTGGTTATACTATTGTTCCTACTGATTTACAGGCATTTACTGTTACAGGGAAATCTGCGTCAATAAATAAATTATGGAAAAAATTAATACGAAATTATACTAATGGTATTTCGTACATTTCGCAGCGCGGGGCAGAAGCGCTTTTTACACGCAAAAGCAAAAATGAGATTTCGGAATTTATTAATTATTATATGATTAATGCCTCGATGATAAGCGAGCAACTGAAATCTATCGGATGTAGCGTTTTCGGAGGACAAAATTCTCCTTATGTATGGTTTAAAATTCCGGACGGAGGTACCTCTTGGAAGTTTTTCCTTCATCTATTGCACAATTTTGGAATTGTAGGTACGCCGGGAATAGTTTTTGGCGCAGGGAATGACAATTTTATGCGTTTTAGCGGCTATTGCGATCAAACTGATTTAAAAACGGTATTAACAACTATTAAAAGTAATTTTAAAAAAAATAAATTTTAATAAATTTTAAAAAAAATATGTGTGGAATTGTAGGTTATATAGGTAATCGCCAGGCGTTTCCAATTTTGATAAAGGGACTGCATAGATTAGAATATCGCGGCTACGATAGTGCAGGGATTGCATTGATTAATGATGGTTTATTGAATGTATATAAACAAAAAGGTAAAGTTGCTGATTTACAACGTTTTGTAGAACAACAAAATACCGAAGGAACAGTCGGCATTGCTCATACGCGTTGGGCTACTCATGGCGAGCCAAACGAGCAAAATGCACATCCACACTATTCGCAAACCGAAAATCTGGCGTTGATTCACAACGGAATAATTGAAAATTACGCTGTAATAAAAGAGATGCTACTCAAAGAAGGTTACATTTTCCAGAGCGAAACCGATACCGAAGTGCTTGTGCAACTGATTGAATTTATGAAAGAAACGAATAAGGTTTGTCTTGCAGATGCGGTTCAACTTGCATTAAGTCAAGCCGTTGGAGCGTATGCTATTGCAGTTTTGGAAAAGGGTAACAACAATCAAATTATTGCAGCGCGAAAAGGGAGTCCGCTTGTGGTGGGCATTGGGCAAAATGAATTTTTCCTTGCATCCGACGCAACGCCTATCGTTGAATATACTGATAAAGTTGCATATATTGGAGACGAAGAGATTGTTACGCTCAATCGGAATGGCGAAATGAAAATTGTTACAATTTCAAATGTGGAAAAAACGCCTGAAATCAAAAAAATTGAGATGTCGCTCAGCCAGTTGGAAAAAGGCGGCTATCCGCATTTTATGTTAAAAGAAATTTTTGAACAGCCAAAAACTCTTGCCGATTCTATGCGCGGACGAATAAATGTTGATACAAACAATATTGCACTTTCGGGTTTTATCGACAATAGAGATAAATTTCTCAATGCCAAACGAATAATCATTACTGCCTGCGGAACGTCCTGGCATGCGGGTTTGATAGGAAAATACGCTTTTGAAGAATTTGCACGCATACCTGTTGAAGTGGAATATTCATCTGAATTTAGATATCGCAAGCCGGTAATCAACAAAGACGACCTCGTTATTGCCATTTCGCAGTCGGGGGAAACAGCCGACACGCTTGCTGCCGTTGAGTTGGCAAAATCGCAGGGTGCATTTATTTTCGGAATTTGTAATGTTGTCGGCTCGTCAATTCCAAGGTCCACTCATTCAGGATGTTACACGCATGTCGGACCGGAAATAGGCGTTGCCTCCACAAAAGCATTTTCGGCGCAAGTGCTGGTCATTACAATGCTTGCACTTCGCTTGGCAAAAGAAAAAAACACTATTTCCAATGATTTTTATTGCAAATTAATAAATAAAATTAATGATATTCCTAATAAAATTAATGATATTTTAAAAATTAATGACGCATTGAAAAGTTTTGCAAGGACTTTCACCTATGCACAAAATTTTATTTATTTAGGACGTGCATACAATTATCCTGTGGCTTTGGAAGGCGCTTTGAAATTAAAAGAAATTTCGTATATTCATGCCGAAGGTTATCCTGCTGCGGAGATGAAACACGGACCAATTGCGTTGATAAATCAGGAAATGCCTGTGGTTGTAATTGCCACAAATGCAGCAACTTATGAAAAAATTGTAAGTAATATTCAGGAAATAAAAGCGAGAAAAGGAAAAATTATTTCGGTAGTTACCAAAGGCGATACCATTGTAAAAAAACTTTCGGACTATGTTATTGAAGTTCCTGCAACGGAAGAATGTTTGATGCCAATTTTGGCTGTAATTCCCTTACAATTAATGGCTTATCATATTGCAGTTGCCAAAGAGTGCAACGTTGACCAACCGCGCAATTTAGCAAAATCGGTAACGGTGGAATAATTTATTTGTAATTAAAGATTTTATTACCTTTGCGGGCTTTTTTAGAATTTTACAACAAAAATTACATAAACAAAAAAAATAATAATGAAAAATCTTTTTTTAAAAATGGCAACAGCAGCGTTGCTATTAAGCAGTAGTGCGTTTCTTAACGCACAGGTAACGGTTGGTGCTGACAAAGTATCCGAACCGTTTTCGGTATTGGAACTGGTGAGCAACCATAGTAACGGTTTGCGGCTTCCGCAAATGACAACAGAACAGCGTGAAGCAATGACTAACACCGCTGACTTTAAAACAAACCCGAATGCACAGGGCTTGACAATTTTTAACACAACCACGTATTGTGTAGAGACGTGGAACGGTACTGTGTGGATTAGTAAATGTATGGATTGCAGTAAGGTTACTTTCCCT
>Ga0123357_10014551_pt1 | contig 10275 bp, 12 predicted proteins | sample TergutEmb28metaG_FD_89873 | JGI IMG/M metagenome (GOLD analysis project Ga0123357, IMG submission 89873) | Embiratermes neotenicus P4 segment gut microbial communities from Petit-Saut dam, French Guiana - Emb289 P4 | ecosystem: Host-associated > Arthropoda: Insects > Digestive system > Gut ... | reverse complement strand
CGGCATCGTCTCGGCAGTCAGCGTGTGGCAGAACTGCACCGCTTGCCAGAGTCCCCAAGCCACGAGCGCTCCCGCCGCCAACCACAGGATCAGCGTCATCAGCGAAGACTTGTTCTTACGGCCCCTACGCATCGTTTTAGACACCTCTACTGCATCACCGGAGTCCGCGCTTTAGCGTGTCCCCCCGTGACACGCTAAAGCGTGAACTCCGTATTTATCGCGCATCGCACGATATCTTGGTCGGTGACAATCATATCCATCGCCACATCGTGCGGTTCGCACGGAACCGCTTCGGTCAATAATTGTTCATGAAAACAGAGCGCACAGCGAACGCCCCGAAAGTCCTGTCCCTCACCACGCGATAAAAAGCGATCGTAAAAACCACCTCCACGTCCCACCCGCCCCCCACAACGATCAAACCCCAATCCCGGCACCACAACCATATCGATCTCCCCCGGCAAAATCACCCGACTGTCGATCGGCTGACGTATGCCCGGCCCCGACATCTGCATGCCTACATCCAAACTGCGAATCTCCACCGCCTCCATGCGCCCCCCCTCCACCAATCCCCATTCCACTCGCGGCACGGCGATGCTCTTGCCGTCCCGCCATGCCTGCACCGCCAGCGTATGCGTCTCCACCTCCCGCGGCATCGACATGTAAATCATGATCGTTCGTGCGTTCTTGAATTCGTCCGTGGCCATCAGTTTATCACAAGCGGCAAGGCTTCGCCGGTGGAGGTCCTGGTCAGACTGCGTCGCGAGGAATCGCTTCATCGCGGATCGGATTTCATGTTTGGTCATGTCTCATGCTCCCAAAGCCACCTCGCAAAGCGGGGTCGCTACCGTTCCTCGCGTATTTTGGCCAGCTTGGCCAGATATTGTGCAAAGATCGCCTCTTTGCCACGATCGGTCGGGCGATAGTAATGTTTCTCCACGCCTAGGTACTCCTGCGGGACGTAGCCTTCCGGGTAATCGTGGGCATATTTGTATCCTTCGTGTCCAAGCTTCTTGGCGCCGGCGTAATGCGTATCCCGTAAATGCCGGGGGACCAGGACTGTGCGGTTGTGTTCGACGTCCGCACGGGCTTCGCTGATGGCTACGGTGGCGGCGTTGCTTTTGGGCGAGCAGGCCATGTATGTCACTGCCTGAGCGAGGGTCAGCTGTGCTTCGGGCAGGCCGACGAACTCGACCACTTGCAGCATCGCTGCCGCGAGGATAATCGCGGCGGGGTCGGCATTGCCGATGTCTTCGCTGGCCAGGATCGCGATTCGCCGGGCGATGAATCGCGGATCTTCGCCGGCGTGGAGCATTCTGGCGAGCCAATAGATCGCGGCGTCCGGATCGCTGCCACGCATCGATTTGATCAGTGCGCTGGCGGCGTCGTAATGCTCGTCGCCGTCAGCGGCATAGACGACCGCCTTCCGCTGAATCGATTCCTGAGCGACTTCCAGATCGATCACGATTTTGCCGCCTTCGTTTTTTTCTCGCTTGCCGCCGGAAAGGACCGCGATTTCCAGAGCGGTCAGGGCTCGGCGAGCGTCGCCGTCGGAAACGCGGACCCAATGTTCCACGGCTTCGGGTTTGAGTTCCAGCGGCAAATGGCCGTAGCCTCTTTCCCTATCGGACGCCGCCGCCCACACAATTGAGCCGATGTCCGCTTCATTAAGCGGTTCGAACTGAAAAATCTGGCTTCGGCTCACCAACGCGGAATTCACCGAAAAAAACGGATTCTCCGTCGTCGCCCCCACCAGCAGAATCAAGCCCTGCTCCACGTCATTGAGCAGAATATCCTGCTGAGCTTTGTTGAAACGATGGATTTCGTCGAGGAAGAGCACGGTCCGCTGCGAAGTATCGCCGAGCCTGACTTTGGCTTCCGCGAGTACTTCTCGTACCTCTTTGACACCGACGGCGGCGGCGTTGAGCTCCACAAAATGGCAATGCGTATGACTGGCGATCAGGTGTGCCAGGGTGGTTTTGCCTGTGCCGGGCGGGCCGTAGAAGATCACGCTGGTCAAGCGATCGGCTTCGATCATTCGCCTGAGGAGTTTGCCGGGGCCGAGGATGTGCTGCTGGCCGGCAAACTCGTCGAGGTTTCGCGGGCGCATGCGTGCGGCCAGCGGCATGGAGGCCGCACGACGCTTCTCACGCATAGGTTCAAATAAATCAGACACGAGCACAACCTCGATGAACGACCAATCGCCGCGTTCGTCTGTAGAACATCGGCGGCGAGATCATTGTAACCGGAGTTCGAAGCCTTGCGATTCCTCGCAAGGCTATTTGGCAAACGTTAGAATGACGATATGGAGACAATCAATAATACGACGAAACCTTTTACGGTGGAACTTTCCAAGGAATTTCGGTTTGAGGCGGCGCATTCGCTGCCGAATGTGCCCAAGGGGCATAAGTGTGCGCGGCTGCATGGGCATTCGTTTCGGGTGGAGATTACGGTGAAAGGGCCGGTGGATTTGCAGACGGGGTGGCTGATTGATTTTGCGGAGCTGAAGGCGAAATTCAGGCCGCTGGAGGAGCAGCTGGATCATCGGTATTTGAATGAGGTGCCGGGGCTGGAGAATTCGACGTCGGAAAATATTGCGAAATGGATATGGGAGAAACTTAAGCCGGAGTTGCCGATGCTGTACCAGGTGACGGTGCATGAGACTTGTACGAGTACGTGCGTTTATCGGGGGGGAGTGAATCGTGCGGACTGATTATTTTGCGCATGATGGTGAATATCGGAGGCGCCGGGCTGCGGGGGGTGCGGGGTGGGATACGGCGGAGCAGGCGGCGGAGACCATCGCGGTGTTTGAGGATGCGTTGGCGTTCGAAGGGTTAGGTGTTGCGGGGCAAGGACGTCGGCTTGTGGAGTTCGGGTGCGGGGCGGGGAATCTGATGTTGCATTTTGCGGAGAAGGGATGGCAAGTGGCGGGGGTGGATATTTCACCGTTTGCCGTCGACTGGGCGAAAGAAAGGCTCGCGGCGGCGGGCGTATCGGCGGACTTGGTGGTGGCGGATGTTACACGCGAGATAACGTGGTCCTCGCCGGCGGCCGACGTGGTGATCGACGGGCATTGCCTGCATTGTTTGATCGGGGCGGATCGGGCCGTTTTTTTCTCGAACGCTCGCAAGGTACTCAAGCCGGGTGGGACTCTGATTATACACACGATGTGCGGTGATCCTGTTACACAATTTGGCACGCTGATGTGGGATCCTGCCACGCGATGTCATATGTATAAGGATATTGCCATTCGCTATTTTGGTACGCCTGAATCGCTGACCGCGGAGGTCGTCGCCGCCGGATTCCATGTATCCTTTTCGAAACTGACCCCGGCCCGCGATTCCAACGATCAAGACTGCATGACGATCATTGCGATCACGGCAGCAAATCCGTCACGGCAATAGCGGCCTGGGGCTTTGCCAGCGGCGAAATACTCTCCCCTGTACGCAGCGTCTTGTATGACGCATATCGCCATCCCAATTCAGCTCCCTTGTCCTCCACCGGTTCCCGCATGACTTCCAAGCACTTCTTCACGAGGTTCAGTACCCAGTAATCCTTGATCCCTGCTCGGGCGTAGAGATTTGCCTTGCGGGTGCGGTCGTAGCGAAGGGTTGATTCGGAGACTTCGATGACGAGAAGAGCCGTTTGGGGATGATGGGGATGGTCGGTGCGGATGTAATCGCGAGGTTTACCGGGAACGACCGCAAGGTCCGGTTCAGGCTCGGAATGCTTTCCAAAACTCAACGGCAACTGCATCCGCACGAAATCGTCGGGAAAGGCCTTCTGCAGTTCCTGTAGCGTAAGCGCAGTTGCAATGGCGTGTGGACTCATTTGTGGGGCCATATCGACGATCTCTCCTTCGATCAGTTCGACACGCTGGCCATCAAACATGCCGAACTCGCCGAGACGATAATACTCCTCCCGCGTAAAACGGTGCGGCGTCGGCGACTCTACAATTTTTTCAACAGCAAGTGTCATGTTTCCATTATAGCAAATCAACGCGGTTGCTGATCAAGCCAGTCTTGAAGAATTCTTGCGGCGGCGATGGCGTCGACGCGTTGGCGTTTTTGTTCGCGGGTGAAATGGCCGGCGAGCTTGGATTCGGAATCGTGACTGGTGAGATACTCGCTGATGCGGTGGATGGGGATCAGGATGCCGATGGTTTGCTGGAGCGTCACGATGAATTGCTCGACGATTTTCGATTGATTCGACGGCGTCCCATCGGCGTTCAGTGGTACGCCGATGACGACGGCTTCGATGGCTTCCTTCCATACCACCTGCGAGATAGCCCGTGCCAACTGCGCATCCGGCAGTCCCTCGAACATGGCGAATGGCAACGCCAAACGCGTCTCGGTGTCGCCGAGCGCGATGCCTGTTCGTCTGCCGCCGTGATCGATGCCGAGGAGTCGCATAAGTTCATCCATCCGTTTCAGCCGCGGCCTTCGAAGAGGGCGCCGGCGATTGCTCTCGCAAAATCTTCCGGTGAGATCGCGTCTTCCTGTTTTGCGTCCGATTCGGCAAGGCTGCGTTGCCACTCCGCCTGCAACTGCTCCGCGGTTTCGGGCGGTAGGTCCATTTGATGGCGTACGGTGGCTCGCCAGTCTGTTCCACCGAAGGTGCGGCAGAGCATTTCGCTCAGACGTTGTTCTTTTTCCGGGGCGAGTTTGCCGATGGCGTCGAGAATGAAATTCTCCACCACGATCAGTATCGGATTCTTTTCGTAACGCTCGGGAATCGCATCGTTAAGCAAACCCATCACACGTACTCCTTGCCGGCGTACTTTTCGACCTCGGCAACCAAGGCTTTGATGCGCTGGGCTTCTTTCACGGGGCAGACGAGCGTGGCTCGCGGCGTGTGGATGATGATCAGGTCTTCGCAGCCGATGGTGGCGATCACGTATCCGCTCTCTTCGGAAACTGCCAGCATGTTTTTTGAGCTCAGGTGTACGGTTTTGACACCGGCGGTGCGATTGCCATCAGCGTCTGGCGTGAGTGTTTCGCCGAAGCTGGGCCAACTGCCGACGTCGAGCCATTTTACCGGCATCGCGACGGTGGCGACGTGTTGGGCTTTTTCCATCACGCCGAAGTCGATCGAGATTTTCGGCAGCGTCGGATAGGTGGCGTTTAAGACTTCCTGTTGGCGAGGGGTGCCCCAGGCGTCGGCGATTTTCATCAGGCCGGCGTAAGCGTCGGGCAATTGGCGTTGGATTTCGTTGAGGATGGTGGCGGCTTTCCAGACGAACATGCCGGCGTTCCAGGCGTAGCGGCCGCTGGCGATGTATTCGCGGGCTACTTCTTCTTTGGGCTTTTCCTTAAAGGCTTTGACTTCGAAGACGCCGGGCAGGTTGGGGAGTTCGGCGGCGCGTTCGACATAGCCGTAGCCGGTGGCGGGGTGGGTCGGCGTGATGCCGAAGGTAATGAGGAATTCCGGGCGATTTTCAACGGCGTCGAAGGCTTTCTGCATGGCGGCTTGGAAGACGGCGACGGGCTCGATGATGTGATCGGCGGTGAGGACGGCGAAGGCGGCGTCGGGGTCTCGTTTGTGGAGGATCGCGGCGGAAAAGCCGACGGCGTTGGCGGTGTCGCGGCCCATCGGTTCGCCGAGTAGCTGGGCTTCGCTGAGCAGGGGCAGTTCGGCGAGCACTTCCTTTGCATAGGAGGCGCCGGTGCAGATGTAGAGGTTGGAGGCGTCGACGAGGCCGCGGACTCTGCTTGCCGCGACTTGCAGGAGCGATTGCATCCCACCGTGCCCCTGGATGAACCGCAACATCTGCTTGGGTTTGCCCGCCCGACTCATCGGCCACAACCGTGTGCCGGCGCCGCCCGCCATGATTACTGCATACCGCATCGTTACTCCTTTATTCTTTCACAGGCATCTTTGTTTCCTTCCGCACCTGATGTGTTTTGACTTCGCTCTTTGCCCCGCCTAGATTCATCACGATCGTTGCGTCCACGATTGTTTCGAGCTCCGCCGGCGACGGCGAGGCATCCACGGGATAGAGTCCGCTGAGTTGCATCTTCCCGACACTGTCAACATTCACGCCCGAAGGCACACACGACGACTTGAAATTGGCTACATCTATCGTCCCGACGATCCGCAACGCCTTGCCCCTCTTCCCATTGCCGCCATTGATTGTCTCCACTCCCTTGAGCGTCATCTTGCCCGTCACGTCTTTCGGATCGACCGTCACATCACTCCTCGCGAGCATTTTCGCGGCGGCTTCCGAATTGATCGGCCACGATTCACCCACCTTACGCGGCGTCTTGCTGCCAAAAACATCGTCATCGCTCGCACCCGATTTCGCCTCTCCCTTCCCTTGTTCTGGCGGATAAAGCTGATTCAGGAGGTTTTTGACTTTCTCCGATAGCTCCCCGCCGTCCTTGGCTGAAAAACTCGACTGCGTCGCGCTACGCTTGATGTCGATCACCTTGTTCGCGTCGATCAGATTCTCGCCTGTCTCGTCGACAAACTTCTTCACCGTCAGTTCCAGCAGCGAGCTATCCGCGTTCTTTTCCAGCATCTTCACCCGACCCTGCAAGTCCGCTTTCATCGCCAGACTCCGTTCCCGCGGCTCCGACTGAGCGGAAGTGGTCGTTACGGTGCCCGTCTGTTCCAAAGTGATATGCGTATCATAAACATCGCCAACCTCCCCCGAACGGCCCAACTGGATGGGATAACTTTCCCCCCCTCCCCCTTTCTCCTCCTTCTGCGCCCAAATCAGCGACGAAACGCCTAGAATCACCAACACCGCAAGAGATCGAGCCAGAGGACGCATCATAGATTCTCCGAGATGTATGCAACGCATGGCCGCAACCATAGCCGCCCGTGCATCGTCCCGCAAACCATCTGCCGCGACCATTAGCTCTCGGCAGAGCCGGGGGTTAACGGCAGGGCAAACGCACATGGAACTCAGAGCCGCGACCGTAAGGGAGCGACCGTGCGGCAATGCGTGAATAATGCCGGTCGCTCCCTTACGGTCGCGGCTCTGATGGTCAAAAGCGTTCGCCCTGGGGCTAACGAGGGACACGCTGAAGCGTGAACTCCGGTTCATCCTGTTATAATCTATCGTCCCGCAAGGGCAACCGTTTTCTTAAGGATGTCAATGATGCCATCGCAAATGCTTCGATCCGTTATGTTCTGGTTGTTCGTGATGCTTGCTTGTTTGAGTTTGCCAGCGGCTGGGCAGTTTGGGGCGAAGGAAGGGGGAGGAGCGGCACAGACGCCGCCGGCTTCGGTCAAGCATAATGATGATCCGATCAAGATCGTTCGGCCGAGCGTCGATGTGAAACGGCAGAGCGTGACGCTGCCGGCGATGTTCTGGAATCAAAAAATGGTCGGCTGGATCGAAGTGGCGGCGTGCGGGCGGCCTTCGGATTTCCTCCACGAAACGATCATTGCCACCACGACGACGAAAACCTTGATGGAACAGGCGATGCGTCAGGCGGGGTTTCATGATGCCGATGCGTGGGCGAAATCGGTACGGGAGTTTCCGCGGGTGCGAGGAGACCGCTTCCTCATCACTCTGGCGGTAACACGCAAGGATAAGCCGGGGAGTCCGGTGGAAGAATACTCACTCGACGAATTACTGGCGTTTCAGGGGTGGGGTGTGCCGGCGGGGCCTTACGGATGGATGTTCAAGGGCAATCCGGAGCGAGGGGATGCCGCGAGCGAACCGGCTGACAATGACAAGGAAGGAGGGGGGGGGGAGGATCGCACGAAGATTCTGCGGGACGATCCGCAGATCGCGCTGGTCTTCAAGGGCATTCAGCATCAGTCGCAATCGTATGCGGAGCATCCGTTGGCATACGATGACTGGATTTATCCGATGATGCGTTACAGTCGGAATTATCAGGTGCTGCCGGCGGAGGTGTACGATTCCAATGGCGAATTCCCCGTCACAATGACACTCACCAAATGCACCGAAGAAGAATTCCTCACGCAGTCCGCAAAACTCTGGCACGATCCGGCATACGCAAAATACATGCTGGAACAGATGCCCACCGCGAAGCAGATCGACAAAGATAAAATAGGGCTGATACCCCTGCTGCAGGAAATGGAGGTGGCGAAGTACGGGAATCCGGGGAGCGAACTACAGAAAGCGACGGCGGCAAGAATCGACATTCAAATGGCCAAAATCGAAAAAGGCTACGCCACGCTGGACGCCGCTTGGGCGAAATGGGCGGCGGAGCATCCGGTATACGAAAGCACCAACAACGACGAACTTGCGGACCTGAAACTGCAGACGAAACGTTGGCGTGAACACATGGAGCAGAAGCGGACATGGGCGGAGCAGCATGCCATTGACGTGGAGGCGTTCGAGGAACTCAGGAAGCTCGGGCCGAAAACCGAGGAGAACAAGAAACAGTGGAATCAACTGGCGGGCAAGCAACTCGAAGCGAGTTCCCGGGCGGTTCTCGCGCAAGGCATCCAGCCGCGGGAATATTGGAAATGGGAGCAAGGGCGGCTCTCGCCGGACGATCCGCGGAAGTCCTGGGTCGCGACGATTCACGGCCAAGTGGAAATGCTCGACACTCGCAATGAATTGGGCACCACCGGCCTGGCTTACGCCCGGGCTTTGCAGTCGGCGTCGCCGGAACAGGTGGAGTCGGCCAAGAAACTGTATGACGCGGCAATCGAGCGAGCAGTACGCGCAGAACTCAACCTCAAACTCGTCAACATCAACTTCGAAATCGAAAAACGCGAGTCCTTCCCCGACGATCCCGACCTGCCCGTCCTTCGCCAGCAAAAACAGCAGCTCGAAGAACTTCTGAAAAAACTCCCAACCGCGACGAAATGAGCCACAAAACCACGAAGACACAAAGCACACGAAGACGCACGAAGAAGAAAACTAATTACTAATAACTAATAACTAATAACTAACTATGTCCACATTCGCTTCCATTCCCGACGTCATCGCCGCTCTTAAAGCGGGCCGCATGATCGTTCTCGTCGACGACGAATCTCGTGAAAACGAAGGCGATCTCGTCATCCCCGCTCAGTTCGTCACGCCCGAAACCGTCAACTTCATGCTCAAGGAAGCTCGTGGTGTTCTGTGCGTGGCGTTGACGCCGGAAACGTGCGATCGCCTTCAGCTTTACCCCCAAGCCGCCCACAACACCGCGCCGCTCGGCACCGCGTTCACCATCTCCGTGGACGGCGATCCGCGATTCGGCATCACCACCGGCGTCTCGGCAACCGAGCGAGCTACCACCATCCAACTCCTCCGCGATCCCGATACCAGGCCGACCGACCTCTGCCGCCCCGGGCACATTTTTCCGCTTCGTGCCCGTCCCGGCGGCGTCCTCGAACGCGCCGGCCAAACTGAAGGCTCCGTTGATCTCTGTCGTTTGGCGGGACTTCACCCCTCCGCCGCGATCATCGAAATCATGGCCGACGACGGCTCCATGGCCCGCCGTCCGCAACTCGAAATTTTCTGTAAAAAGCACAATCTGCTCCTTGCCACCATCGCCGACCTGATCGAGTTCCGACTGCAACGCGAAACGCTCGTCAAACGCATCGAGACGCGTCCATTGCAAACGCCCCACGGGCTCTTCACGCTACACGCCTACGAAACCGTTGGGGATCCACTCCCCTCCCCTATCCATCTCGCCCTCTGCACCGGCGGCGTCGGAGACATTGACTCAGCTACACACCAACCGATCATCCATCCCGACCCCGTGCTCGTCCGCATGCATGCCGAGCATCTCCTCAGCGACGTCTTCGCGGCCTCGGGCACCGACTCCAACAAAAACCTCCACGCTTCCCTCGCCATGATTCAGCAGCAAGGCAAAGGCGCTCTGGTTTACCTCCGCCAGGATTCTCGCGGATCGGTCCCCCCTCCAGCAATGGACCGCCGCAATTTCGGCATTGGCGCTCAAATCCTCCGCGACCTGGGACTGACAAAGCTCCGCATCATGACCAATCGCCCGAAGAAATTTTACGGACTGGAAGGATTCGGTTTGTCGATCTCGGAACAAGTACCGATTCCATGAAAGAGGCTACAGTGAAGAAAGGTAACGGTACTCTATGAGCACGGCAGCCATCCTCTTACTCATCCTCCTCTTCATCGGCGTCGTTGTGGTATTCCTGCTCCCCGTCAAGATCGGCCGGTCTCGCGGCATCTCCGAGAATCTCATGCTCATCGTCAAAATACTGTCCATCTTGAGACTATAGCATCATTACAGGTCGTTTTTTCCTGATCGCTTGTCGTTTTGGCCGATACGTTCCATGATGAAGTGTCATGGAGGATATCGTGATGAGCGGGCCAGGAAGGTATCT
>Ga0123357_10014550_pt1 | contig 10275 bp, 4 predicted proteins | sample TergutEmb28metaG_FD_89873 | JGI IMG/M metagenome (GOLD analysis project Ga0123357, IMG submission 89873) | Embiratermes neotenicus P4 segment gut microbial communities from Petit-Saut dam, French Guiana - Emb289 P4 | ecosystem: Host-associated > Arthropoda: Insects > Digestive system > Gut ... | reverse complement strand
TGACCCTGCTAACGAATTTTTCGGCTAACGAAGATTTTTTCGCTGTTTTTCGGACTCGGCTAACGAATATGAATTCGGCTAACGAATGTTTTAGTGGATGCGCGCGCTAACATAAAGCAGCAAGCATGAACGGTCGGGCCATTCCAGGAGCTCGTTTCGGTGACGAATGTAATTCCGGAACGAATTATCTTCGTTAGCCGAGGTATCACTATACTTGGAACATCACATAATACGGAAAGTAATGCAGTGTGAAACTTGAAGCCTGAGCAGTGTGAATCACCGCTGGTTCAACAGAAGTACCAGGAAGAAAAGGCCTGTGACAAGAGACATCCATATCGTATAATAATAATAATAATAATAATAATAAAAGGAAGCCGTGAAGATTTTAAAATATAAAGACCTTACTGTAGAAATACAGCACATGTGGAATGTAAAAACAAAGGCGATACCAGTAATAATAAGGGCGACTGGGACTATTTCAAAGTCATTCAGAAAACACGTGAGCAACATACCAGGAAAATATGAAGTCAAGGAACTCCAGATAACTGCCATATTGGGCACTGCACACATACTTCGGAAAGTACTAATGTAAAAGTACAATAGATTCAACACTGGAACTAACGATATAAGCACCATGAATAGTAACAACAGAATAGCTGCAACACTATTCCCTAGGGATATAGTTTGTCTCAGGAATATAAGTATAAATACCCTGCATAAAGGAGATGATGATGATAATAATAATAATAATAATAATAATTGCCAGCTTAACAGCCTAGGGGCCAATTAGAAAGGCAGCAGAAGTACAAGGAGGTAACACCAAGACAACAACTCATTAAAGTTAATTTCTTTGAAAATGTTCGTAAAATCGAAAGAAGGAAAAAAGACTATACATGACTATACTGAATATATCGTAACACATTGTACTTACTAACTGGCTCCATGGAACGGAGTCTTTCTTGAGAAGCTAACGGGTTCTCAGCTAATCAGGATAGGGACAGGTGGCGGGCGTTTGTGAATGCGGTAATGAACCTTTGGGTTCCATAAAATCTTAACATATGGTATGGATATTTATTGTAGAAAACAAGCAATGTATATGTACTGTAATATTGAGGCGCATTCGTGTAACGATTGTTGAAGTAGAAAAGCAGTAAGCATAAAATATTGTATGTGTCTTTGTTTGTTTGTTTGTAGTCTTGCCTTAGTTATCCGGCATCCAATCACATCTTTTCTACGCAGCCTTATATTGTCATCCGTGGCCAGTCTGGTTCTACCATATTTTGAAATTATTTCACAAACGGCACGGTTTTCAGAAAAAAAAAATATTGAACATAAAATGTGTTTTGATTTTCTCTACACCTGTTGTCTGAAGCATTTCTTATTTATTGTCATAAATTTATGTATGTCTTCGTGTTAATTTTACCGGCTTTTCTCGTCAGATTTTAACGAAAGTTGAATTTTCTGGACAGGTTTTCGAAAAATCTTCAAATATCAAATTACATTAAAATCCGTCGTGTTAGAGCCGAGTTGTTCCATGCGGACAGACGGGTTGACAGACGTACAAACGGACAGACAGATATGGCGAAGCTAATGGTCGCTTTTTTTTTTCTTCCAATTTTGCAATTTTGCAAACGCCCGATAACAGTGCCATAGCAGAGTGACACGCGATTGATGAGAAAGTGGTTTGTTCTGTAAATTTATCAATATTAAAACAAATAGTAGTAACAGTAGTAATAATAATAATAATAACTGATATTTTGTAACTTTTCATTCGGGAAGTTCAATTAATAATCTTACTTGCTTACTTATTAAAGAAAAATTGATTTCTTTTCTCAGAATGCTCCATTATAACTACAGGTGGTATTAGAAGCTGATGTGCCTCTAGCAATAGGACAGTTGTACCATTTATAACGGACATTAATCATAGTACAGTATCTGAAATTTGGAGTCGATACACGAAAGCTAGCATTTTCCAGTTCCAGCCATTTTTATGGTAATGGCGTCTAGGTGGTGGTTCCTAACGTGTGTAATATTTCATGTAATCGACAACATGTGCGTAACTACATAGTACGTGATTCAAAAAATGATGATGACAAGGAAAAAAATAAAATCTACGTACTCTAAAGCTGATTGGCGTCAGTGTAAGGTAAGATACAGCATCAGGCTGTCCAGAGAGGAAAATAAAAAAAGTTACAACCCCAATTAATTTAGTACAATTAAATTAATCTTAATTTTAATCCAGAAACTTTTGAAGTTCATATTTTTGGAGAAATCGATTGACAGAAGTGTTTTTCGCTTTGTCTATGACCACGCTATGTCGTAAATGTGTAGTAACAATATAGTAAATGGTGCAGACCGCGATTAGTTCACAGACTTTACCAAGACGATCTTTGCTTTCAAAATGTCCTACGCTTTCACGGTACACGCGTAAATACGATTTGATTTACGTAGACCCATAAGGAAAATACGGATAGTATCTGTGTAATAAAACCAATTTGATGCACTATTTATCCTCAGTTTATTTCGTCAGTCAACCTTTACATGTTTCGGGCATATTTGTAGCCAATCATCAGGAGGTATAATGTATATATACGACAATTGGTACGTGTTGTGCCTTTCAGTTGACTTGTCTGTTGGCCGGGTTGAGATGGAAGGTCCACCTCAACCCGGCCAACAGACAGTCAACTGAAAGGTTTTATTACACAGATGTATCGAGATACATGGTCAACAAAGCATAAAATCGAGTACGGATAGTAGTTCATTTACGCTCCTAAGTAAAGTATGGCTTTTACTGAGTCGATTTGCATGAAACTCACAACAATCAAGAAGTTTTTATGGACGGTGTCTTTACCGCCTCGTATCCAAATCGGAAGAAAGTGTAACAAATAGTGGTAACATTTAATTTCTCCCGTAACTAAGTGTGGCTTCTACTACATCACTTCTCTCGAAACTCCCAGTTACTTACCATCATTACATGAAGATCCTCTGTACCGAATTTCGCTCAGAAAATTAGATAAATGTGGGTTACGAGTACAAATTCTCTTATACCCGGAAGTAAACTATGACTAAGCCTGTGCTGATTTTTACGAAACTCACACTTCATCAACAACCTCTTGTACACGGAACGTACACTGAATTTCATAAAAATTCGAAAAAGGTTTAGTTTCTGATACTAGGTAAAACGGACGGACGGATGGACGAACGGACGTGGTCTCCACTTATGCGGTTTATTTAACTTGGTAAAGAACGCCTAAGATCCAGATTTATTTTCATATGTGTCTGTGGGAAGATATTTAGGCCTAAAAAGAAGGCAGTAACAGGAGAGTGAAGAAAATTTAGTAGTGAAGAACTTGGTACGTGTATCTCATCGGATGTTATTCGGGTCATTAAATTTAGGAGCGTGAAATTGACAGGAAATGTGTCGCATTTGGGGAGAGAAGAGAAATGCATGTAGGACTTTGCTGGTGAAACACCTGAGAAAGAAACTACATGGAAGATCCAGGAGTAGAAGGGAGGATAATATTAAACTTGATTTCAAAGAACTAGGATGTCAGGGCGTGGACTGGATAGATCTGACTCGGGATAGGGACAAGTGACGGACTGTTGTGAACATGGTAATAAAACTAGTGGATTCCGTTAAGTTTGGGCATCGTCTCATCTGGCATGTTAGAGTAGTATACGAGGACAAAACGTGGGCTGTCCACGTATGATATACTTCATAAGCCATGCCCAAAGGAGACTGGTCATTCGGAGAGCAGAGCCATCATGTTAACGTTTAAGTATTCTGTTCGGCGTAATGCAGTGGGGTTTCCCTTTGAAAGTCAAATATTCGACACAGTGCCCAGAGATATCATTGGATATTCTGCTATTACCTCATGATAGGAATAATATACCATTGCTTAAGTAAGGTACAATGAAATAGGATTTAGACAAGGACTATTCTGACAGTGACTCCGCTTTCACTAGCAACAGTGCGAGTTGCATTATGTATCGAAGCCGAAACCACGCATTTCGAATCGTTACTTTGGATCTTGTTCAGCATGGTTTGAAATGTGATCTTTTACTAATATTGGAGGTTTGTATTGTATTAACAATACAACGAATAACTAATTTGAACACTAAGACCTGTTTTATATTTAACTACGATTCTACGAAAATACTGTATTTATTCTAATTACTCTTGTTACAATTTACTCTTGAAATGCATAATTAGAGAACATTCCCAATCATGGCTATTGCCTCCCGAGATAGCCTACATGCAAATAAGTTCAAATGTACGCGTGTTAGAATGTATTTAAAAGTGTAGATCCTATTTTGTTTTAAAGATCAGTAAACGCGTTGCCTTGTGCTTGCAAATTTCAAGCTTGCCGCCTTGCATGCTTTATTCGCGGCGTCTGTACCCACATTCCTGGTTCTCCGTGCGTGAAAAATTAGGGAATTTGCGTGAAAATTTATAAAATATGCAACGTAAAAATTATAAAGGGGACTTTTTTAAATGCAGTTTGTACACTGCCTTTCGTTCTTCTAGTGACTTATATTATAACCCGGAAAAATGATTTTGTAATGAAACCCGTAGAAAATCGCGACATGATGAGAAGTTAGTCCGCCTTAGGGCTCATTTCAACTAGTGCTATGAAAAGCATTTAGTCACGGAAAATTCGTCTGTCAGGTTACACCTGAATCAGGTACTTCCAAACAGAAGTTGCATCTTGATGGAATTACATCTCCTGGATTTCCAGACGCTCCAGTTTTAACACGAACTGTTGCCGTCAAATGCCAAATATTTCAGTTTTTCCACATTATGTGTACCGTGAAATGAATTTATCGTGCATGTGCTTTTGATATAACTTGTGCATATACCTTGCAACACGCAGAAGTATACCACCTCTATTTTCTGGTGTAAGCGTCCATCTTTCATGATTCTCTTCACGCGTTGCTCAGTTGTTTCTCATGCAGATGCAGCCATTGTATAGACTCGTTTGCTGCCTGTAGTGTCTGTATCTCCATCCTCGACCGCGAAGAAAACTGTGGGGTCTGTATTCGCTTACTTCTCTTTGGTTTGTCGGAATACCTGTCATCTCTAATTCTATCAGCAGCGAGAGTGGAATTCTTGATTTTGTGTACAGATCAGTCACTATGTAAATTCAGCGAAGTGATTTGCTTGATTTGAAAAATATGAAAACTCTTCAGACAAAACCTTCGATTGTGCTGTAGGTGTTTCAGTCTCATTCACGGCTTTCATATTACATCCGTAGCGGTCCAAGATGAAATACATATATTCGAGAAATATCTTCTTTCTCTTTTTCATTTTCATAGTCGTCTCGCACTTCCTCTTCGTGGAGTGGCAAAACGCCTTTTGCATCTACAGTTCTTGATGGAATATTTGATGAAATTCAATTTTAAGTCAGAAGTTACCACTCGGCCGCGAATTTCGGCGATAATCAAGGAGAATTCACTTTAAAATCTGTCTTCTTGGTCACAGCTATCTCTCACGTGGTCCCTCCAGTATATGGTTTTCTCCAATTTGTGTGTGTTCTTTATAACCCGTTACATAGAAGGGCAGTTTATAATGTTCGAAAGCTTATGTAAAACGTTTATACTAGGAAGACGTAGCATTCGAATGTATTGCGGTAAGGCAAAGAAGGCCGGGAAGGGCTTTTTGCCAGAAACAGTGTAAAACCGTTTGTGCACAAGCAGGCTTGTCATGGATACAAAGCACCCCTTGAAATGCTCATAATGGTGGCTCTCATAGCAAACTTCAGATATTCTTACCGGGTCTGAACATGATATATATTTCCTGATGAGCATTTGTACTACGTCATTTGGGAACTTCTTGTATAATTCAAATTCAGCAGGCGGGCACTGCATTCCTTTTAATTTCAGAAGGATTTAAGAACTTGCCAAATGCATCTGTTGTAGACTTGTATACATGTATAGTCTAATTCGTAATGACTGTATAGAATGTGATGTGCCGTACATGTTTCAACTATCTTAATGGCCATCTCCATGCGATGAACTAATGCACGAAGAGGACCAGCATACCATTGTATGATAATTCTCAGTCCTTCTTCGCGGTTATGATCGCTTAGATGCACCGTTTGAGGCACGTTCGGGAAAGCGACTGATAACTTCTGCATGTCGGTCCGCATGGAACAACTCGGCTCCCACTGGACGGATTTTTCATGAAATCTGATGTTTAACGATTTTTCGAAAATCTGTCGAGAAAATTAAGCTTTCATTAACATCTGACAAGAATAACGGGTATTTAACATGAAGACGTATATAAATTTATGACAGTATCTCGCTGAATTCTTCGAATAAGAAATGTTTCAGACAAAAGCGGTAAATAAAATCAAAACACATTTCCATGTTGAACGTGTTTTCCCGAAAAGAGTACCGTTTATGATATAATATGAAACATATGGTAGAGCCAGACAGGCCACAAATGACAATATAACGCTGCGCAGAAAAGGTACAATTTGGATGCCGCATAACTAAGGCAAGACTACAGACACACTCACAGTATTTCATATTATTGCTTTTCCACGGCAACAGTGGTTATGCCAACGCCCCTTAATGTTACGTTATACGTACATTGCCTGTCTTATACAGTCAGTAAGAACTTCACAGCACACTTCCTTGAAACAAATATATTTTAAGTGTTTTTAAAGCCTTCGTCGTGTCTGCGATCTGCAGAAAATGTGTCCACTTCTTCATTTTCATTCTATCATTTCTTTCGCGTGGCAAATTAATCATTATTTTCACAATGTAGACTAGACAAATAAAACATAAACGAGATATTCCGACACTAAGAAATGGATTTTCTAGATTAGTGTTGGACGTTCGGCGGTAAAGGTGTTGCCTATGTCTCTCAAGTGGGCCTCAGGCCCGCTTTCCAAGAAACTTCAATTTAAACTTATAGATCTTTTGCATAGAGGGTTTATCATATAAAACACAATCTCCACACTCTGTAAGATATGCTTCTATTTAATTTTGTATATGCTTCTGTTTAATTTTTTCTATGCTTCTATTTAATTCTGTTATGCTTCTATTTAATTTTTTATATTGTGTATTCTTCCTGTTATGTTCATGTATTCTTATTGTTATATATGTTCCGCTCTGGATATTGTGTTTCACTGTGTTATTCTGTGTATTTTTTGTGTGTAAATATGTATTGTGTTACCGCCACCGAGTGTCAACCCAATTGCAGTTATTAAATATATCATATATCATATAGCACTTAATATGATCTACAGATTTTATTTGAAATATGTTTCGATGTGTTAAGTATTTAACGAAACCCAGAGAAATCATTTTTGACTAGCTGATACTAGAACAACAATTCCAATTTGCAAAACAACGCGACTGATTAGTATCTTAATTTTCTTTTTTTCTACTACAGAAAATTCATTAATACTTATTTAAGTACTGATGCAATTCTTTTACGCGATGCAAATGAGCTGAAAAATAATTAAATTCCATGCGAGTCAGTAGAATATACACAGGACTATGCAATGCGTCCGTAAGGTACGATTTGTTCGCTCTATTTGTAGCAGTTAGTGTTAGAATCTTAAATGAAATACGAGTTGAATATAACAGTGTGCTGCCTATGTTGGTGAAGCCACATATGCCCCCCATTCCTCTCACTTCGCGTGTTCGTTCGGTATTTCACTTTTTGTTTTATCCCGCCTGAGATCATCCGGTGTTATAGACTTAACTGAAAATCTGATTCTGTTCATAGCTTTGTACCATGGATTTTCAGTCTCTCCATTGCTCGATCTATATACTCCCCTCGGTTAAAGCATTAGAGACTGAGGTATCAAAGGTTTCTAATATACTCTCCAATCCAGCAGCCTGGCAAATTCTGCTTGAGATTTTTACGAACAATTTATTATTATATTATTGGAATACGTGGTTTCACCAAACGTCGGGGAGATAACCGATGTTATAGTGTTTGTATTGTTGTGTTCTAAGCTACGGTACTACCTAGTCTGTTAGTGGTTAACAACGTGTCACTGGAATCTGTCGGATCTCCCTTCATGTCTACAAGTGTTACAACCCCTAAGAACATAATATTAGTTTCGCTGCTGTGAAAACCCAGACCATAATAAGTGGGTCCCTCTCACCACAGCGAGGCGTGTTCCCAGGTTGCGGTTGGAGGAGACGGCCTCCAAGTATGGAGAATAGCTGCGAATGTGTAACAAGTAGTCGTAGAAAGCCGCCAAAATTGATCCTGTAGGTTGTTGGTTGTGTGAGGGGCTAACAAATTTTCACTTTAAAAACTTAAAACATTACGTACAGGAATACAGAGCCTCGGTTTTAAACCACAAATTTGCCTCTTGTTTTGTATGGGTGCGAAATTTTGTCGTACATATTGACGTGAGGCTGTTGGTTCTTTAACAAATCATAGGTTCTGTGTGACGGATATATTTGTTGGTTTATTATAAAGCTAACATAACGTGATGAATCACGTGGAAATTGTGCTCATACATGTAACGTGTCTTCCTTGGTTGGTTGCTTGGTTGTTCACGTATTTCCTGCACGAATGTGAAAAGTGATAGAGCGCCTGTTATTAACCCGCCGGTGTCGAGGGCTTTGTTGTCTCTAGGGTGGTTGTGGTACGAGTATTTCCCGCAAGGGAGATGAGTGTGTTCTTAATGTACCATGTGTGGATGTTTTGTTTATTTTGCGTTGGAGGAACTGGCTGTTCAAATAGGAATATGTATTCGTTCCCAAAATACCAGTAATTCCCAGATATGTGCCATATCAATTTAGGCGTTTGCAGTTTCACTCCGCCTTTTATATGCCATGTCTATCAACAAATACAAAGGACATCCTTTAAAATTGTAGGTGTTGATTTTGAGACTAGTAGCTTTCCTCATTGGGCTGTTGTTTGTAGCGTGTTGCCGAGTCGAAATTGCAGAATATTCGTACTTACAGGTCCCTGCGAGACGTACCAAAAATATACGTGGTCGGACAATATAGTTTGCGAACTCATCGCGGTAAAAGTGCTACATACCTCATTGCTGAATACCACCGTGGTCGCATTCAAAGTACTCCTCTTGGGAAGCTATGCACCGATGCCAGCGCCTAGTACACACTTCAAAACAATTTGGAAATGGTTTTGTGGAAAGGCCTTCAGAGCTGCCGTTGTATTGCTCCGGATGACATCAATGTCATCAAAATCCCTTCATTTCAATATTTCCTTTATCTTCAGGAACAGAAAAAAGTCACTGGGGGCTAGATCCGGTAAACTTGCACTAACATCTCTCTGATTTCATTTCCACTCTTTCCAAGTTTAACAAGAAATTTAATGTCCGTTCGCTGCTCTAATTCAAGCTCCAACATTCTCGCGGAGGCACACCAAAACACACGCAGACAGTAATAAATGCCACTCGGGAAGAGACTGCCATAGATCAACAACAACACAGCTGTGAAACGCTGATATGTCAACGTCATCAAACCACACTAAGGGTTTTGTCCAGTGCTGCCACGGCAAGCACACGGTGGCGAGTTCGCGAACCTAGTTGTCCGACCACGTAGTACGTCAAGAGGCATTACATTACGTGAAACCTCACCGTAGGTAGTAACCAGCGATGTGCATTTTACAGAATGTCGTACGGTAGAAGTGTGTAATTTAATACTGTATATTAATTTTATGATTTTGTTTTTTGGTGTTAAGACAACGTCTCTTTGGGAGAACGGGTGTATGAACTAGTTGTTTTGCTAAATTCAATCAACAAGAACAATCTAAGGCATGTGTAACGTAAGTTTGAATTGTTTCTTAGGCCTCAGCCCTTATAGAGGATACCATACCTCCCCCCCCCCCAAAAAAAAACAGTGTCTTCAGCCTCAGTCTGTGCCTTACGGAGAGCGCAGCCTATCGTAATTATGGCAGTATAATGGATCAAATGTTTGGATGAAGCTTTACGTTTCTTGTGTAAAGCAGATTATTATCGATTAATATCGAATAAATTGTGTTAATTGCTAGCAATGATGATTATTATTATTATTATGGATTGTTATCGATTACTGTTGATTATTATCACTTATTGTGGGCCGGGTAGCTCAGTTGGTATAGCGACTGACTACTGGCTGGACGGCCCGGAATCGAATCCCGGTGGGGACGAGATTATCCGCCCGTCCAGACCGGTCCTGGGGCCCACCCAGCCTCCAGTAAAATGGGTACCGGGTCTTTCTCGGGGGTAAAGTGCGGCCGGGGCGTGCTGCTGACCACTCACCCCCTTCTAGAGCCGCGGTCATGGAAGAGTAGAG
>Ga0123357_10014547_pt1 | contig 10276 bp, 10 predicted proteins | sample TergutEmb28metaG_FD_89873 | JGI IMG/M metagenome (GOLD analysis project Ga0123357, IMG submission 89873) | Embiratermes neotenicus P4 segment gut microbial communities from Petit-Saut dam, French Guiana - Emb289 P4 | ecosystem: Host-associated > Arthropoda: Insects > Digestive system > Gut ... | reverse complement strand
TGCTTTTACTTGGATTTATTTTCATTGCATTTTCAACCGCCCACTCCCCCAGCCTGTCCAGGTCTTTCTGCAATTTTTCCATGTCTGCATTATTTATAATTTTTCTGTAAATTACACAGTCATGAGCAAAAAGTCTAATAGTTGATTCCATATTCCTCCAAATATCATTTACGTACGCTAGGAACAGAAGAGGACCTAATACGCTTTCTTGCGGTACACCTGACGTTACTCTAACTTCTGCAGATAGCTGCCGTCCCACCCTGACTCTCTGCATGCGACCTAAAAGGAATTCCCTTATCCATACTACTACCCTAGAATCCACGCCCTTATGTAAAATTATGTTGATGGTGGGTTAGTGCCTTTGTCCATATTTATTATCAGAACAAGACACTAACCTGGGACATCCTTCTGTACAAAAGGCTAAGGCTTGCTGTTCTGTAGGTGTGCATGATGGCAAGACATTACAAATAGGAACAAAGGTACTGATATTGGAAACTATGCTGTAGTTGATCTTACAGTTTCCACATTTTGCAGGGAAAAAGCATGCTTTTATTCTGTCAGTGTCATTATCTTGATATGAATGTAGCTGTCTTGGGAACTGTTACTGTTATTGAGGTTAGGTACATTTAATGAGTTCTGACACACACACCATGCGTCATTTAACATTGTACATTTTCCGTGCAGCTGTATTATATTCACATATAATCAGTACCGAATTGTTACACTGTATTATTTATTTGTTCGTTAGTTCTCCAACATGTTTCAGTCTGTCTGAATTGGCTGTCTTCTGGAAGACTTCTGTAATGTGTGTTTTAACTTAACTGTAAGAGTTTTCACATATGATTAAAATCAGTGTTGTAGTAGATTACAGTTAAAATACAATAAGTACAGTATACAGCACAGTATAAAGTTATAAAATTATAATTATGTATTGTGTCCAAACATCTGATTCAGTCTCTTCGTACGTAGCAAGTAATGTCAGATGATCAGTGTGTAGTGCTTATTAACCCTTTAACGCCGAACGGCCACTATAGTGGCCGCGCAGTGAGCTCGTTAAAAAGCCAAACGGCCACTAAAGTGGCCGCAAACAGTGTATCGAAATTTAGAGGAACTTTGTTCACTCCTATTCGGTTAACTGCTGTGGATCGCTGTGCATCAGGATTCTTGAAGGTCAGGCTTTCATTCAAGGGCCGGAATGTACCCCGCTACCTCCTAAACCCCTCCCAGACACCGGTATATATATGTCGCCACTTCCCGTAACTGCGTCTTTTTCCCAGCTGACTTACGGTTCTGACACGCTTGCTCTCAATATCACTTGCTCTGGGGTTCACTGTTGGTTGAAATATCAACACTGGCCTATGAAACGAACACTAGTCGTTGACCAGAAAGGTTGTCAGTGGCGTACTGTACCCATATAATTCAGACAAAACTAATGCTCAAAAATCGGAGGTATCCACAAAACTCAGTGTTTAGAGCTACAGAAGGGCCCACACACATGTCCCTTGTAGTGCTGGGGTAATCTGTAGGGGTTGTGGGGTAGTAACATGCAACATACAGCCGTCAAATCTAGTAACATCATCTTGGGCACCCTCGCATAGCTGGAAATTCCTACGCAGTTATATCGTAGCTTTAGATCTATTTTGTCGTCACTGTAGAAGACGTTTATATGTAAGCTGTATTTAGGTTCCTGAACTGTGCCAGACCTACAGAGGAGTGTAAACAAAGCAGTCTGTTGTACATGTCTATCGCAATGGCCGGGAAAAAAATAACACTTGACGAGGAAGGTATCAGTGAAATTCTGTTTGCTGACAGCGACTCTGAATCAGGTTCTGAGGCTAGTGATTTTGAAGGCGATTTTGAAGAGGACGAAGAAGAAGAGGATCACCAACATCAACTGCAACTACAACAACAAGCCTCAGCAGATATCAAAACACAGGCTGCAACAAGTGGTGGATTACCAACCTGGGGACCGCCTCAAGGAAGGAACACAAATATTCATCCTTTTGTCGGTCGAGCAAAAGGTGTGAAAAAAAGTGAGGCTCCACACAACATCAAAGACAGCTCACCACTGTCTGTGTTGATGTTGCTTTTCACAGAAATTTTTCATCTGCAGGTTGAACAGACCAACATATGCTACCAGCAACACTTAGACAGACAAGCTGGACCTAGCCGCCAACTGCCTGATATTACGGTGCCAGAAATGATGACTTTTGTTGCCTTAGCTCTGCAGATGGGACACGAATTGAAAGACACACTACATGACTACTGGTCGAGACTTAGACAGCTACACAATCTGTTTTACGGCGAGACCATGGCACGAGACAGATTTTTACACATCCTACGTTTTCTGCATTTTGCAGACAATTCACAGAGACCTGACAAAGGCGAAGAATGTCTTTGTATGAGCGAGGAAGGGGAGCTATGGGATGGTAGTGACCATCTATTATGTTTCGTGACGGAGAAACGGCCCTGTGTATGAGCGAGGAAGAGGAGCTATGGGATGGTACTGACCAAATATTATGTTTTGTGAAAGAGAAAAGGCGATGTGTCTGAGCGAGGAAGCGGAGTATTATGATGGTAGAGACCAAGTATTATGTTTCGTGAGTGAAAAAGGCACTGTATCTGAGCGAGGAAGGGGAGTTATAGGATGGTAGTGACAAACTATTATGTTTCGTGAGGGAGAAAAGGCTCTGTGTCTGAGCAAGGAAGGGGGACTATGGGATGGTAGTGACCAACTATTATGTTTCATGAGGGAGTCACAGTATTGTGTCCGAGCAGTGAAGGGGAGCTATGGGAAGGTAGTGACCAATTATTATGTTTCGTGAGATAGAAAAGGCGCTGTGTCTGAGCGAGGAAGGGGATCTATGGGATGGTAGTGACCAACTATTATGTTTCATGAGGGAGATACAGTATTGTGTCAGAGCGAGGAAGGGGGGCTTTGGGATGGTAGTGACCGACTATTATGTTTCGTGAGAGAGAAAAGCGCTGTGTCTGAGCGAGGAAGATGAGCAACGGGATGGTAGTGAACATCTATTATGTTTCGTGAGGGAGAAACTGCACTGTGTCTGAGTGAGGAAGGGGATCTATGGGATGGTAGTGACAATTTATTATTTTTCGTGAGGGAGAAGAGCGCTGTGTATGAGCGAGGAAGGGGAACTATGGGATAGTAGTGACCATCTATTATGTTTCGTGATGGAGAAACGACCCTGTGTATGAGCTAGGAAGGGGAACTATGGGATGGTAATGACCATTTATTATGTATCGTGAGGGAAAAAAGCGCTGTGTATGAGCGAGGAAGGGTAGCTATGGAATGGTAGTGACCATCTATTATGTTTCGTGACAGAGAAACGACCATGTGTCTGAGCGAGGAAGGGGAGGTATGGGATGGTATTGACCAACTGTTATGTTTCGTGATGGAGAAAAGGCTCTGTTTCTGAGTGAGGAATGGGAGCTATGCGATGGTATTGACCAACTATTATGTTTCGTAAAGGAGAAACGGCCCTTGTATGAGCGAGGAGGGGGAGCTATGGGATGGTAGTGACCATCTATTATATTTAGTGAGGGAGAAACGGCCCTGTGTCTGAGCGAAGAAGGGGATTTATGGGATGGTAGTGACCAACTATTATGTTTCGTGATGGAGAAACGGCCCTGTGTCTGAGCGAGGAAGGGGAGCTTTGGGATGATAGTGACCAACTAGTATGTTTCATGAGGAAGACAAAGTATTGTGTCTGAGCGAAGAAGGGGAGGTATGGGATGGTATTGACCAACTATTATGTTTCGTGAGAGAAAAGGCGCTGTGACTGAGAGAGGAAGGGGAGCTATGGGATGGTAGTGACCAAGTATTATGTTTAGTGAGGGAGAAAAGACGCTGTGTCTGAGCTAGGAAGGGGAGTTATGGGATGGTAGAGACCAACTATTATGTTTCGTGAGGGAGAAGAGAGGACCGACTTTGGAAACTAAGGACTGTCTTTGACAAGCTGAATGAGGCTTATGCTAAATTCTATAACCTCTTGGAGCATTTGGCAGTGGACGATGTAATTGTAAAATTCAGGGGAAGGGTTATCTTTAGGCAGTACTTTCCAAAGAAAAGAAAATGTTTCGGCATCAAAATTTACAAACTCTGCGATGAATCAGGGTATACGTATGACATGAGAGTGTACTTGGGTAGAGACTCGCACTTTGCCACTGACGACATGACTGCTACACACACAACTGTTAGACATTTGACTAGCAGAGTTGAAGGCTTAGGACACAGAATATTTATGGACAATTTCTTTTCGTCCCCCAGACTTTTTGATGATTTGGACAGACGTAAGATAAATTCTTGCGGGACAGTGCGGCTCAACAGAAAAGTCATGCTCAGTGACTTTGGACCAAAACAACTGAAATTGAAAAGGGGTGACATAAGGGTGAGAACTAGGGCAGGTTTTACCGCATTAGTTTGGAAGGACAGACGAGAAGTTTGCATGCTGACTAACATTGACCCACCTCCAGCATGAGGAAATTTTTGTGACGACAGCAACCGCCCCATGAAACCTCACATCGTGGACCGATACAACCGACACATGGGTTACTTCGACAGTTCTGATCGTATGGCTGATAGCTATTCGATGAGTTGACGTACCTTCAAATGGACCACGAAGTTATTTTTCCACCTTCTGGACCTCTCAACAGTTGGATACTGTTATCATCATGTGGGGCTAAATACACCCACTGAGATTTCAGACTCCTTCTGGTGAGGAATTTGATTGAGGAAGCTGGAAAGAGCCAACATCGCCCCACCCCCAGATTGATTGGAAGACCCAGTGCAGCTGCAACAAATGTTTTGCGACTCGAGAGTCGTCATAATAAACACCGGCAAGCGAAGTCTTCCACACATCTCCGGTGCCGTCTCTGTTCTTCTCGTGGCCAAAGAAAGTGAACAGTCTATAAGTGTGCCAGATGTGTCATGGGCCTGTGCGTGGTGCCTTGTTTCGAGGAATTTCGCACAAAAGTAAATTTGTAAATCACCCTCGTGAATAATGTGTGTAATGATAAAACAGTGATCCAAGGTGCCACAGACCTTCTGCAGCAACCAGAATTATGTGAGTAATGAACTGTTTACACCACATTTTATATAATACATGCGATTCACAGGCCTAAATTTATTGTAAAAATAGGTGAACTTTCTTTCTGGATTAACCAATTTTTAAGCAGGCAGCAAAATTTTATTTCATTAAATTTTAAGGAAAAGTCTATGAGATACTATTTTTTTTTTTCTAAGAGCATGCATTGAAATTTAAAAAACCCCAGAAAAAATTCCAGCAGGCAGCCACCGCACGAGGCATTTAAATCCCGGCGGCTAAGGGTTAAGTCAGGCTGAAACATGTAGGACAATTAACCAACAAATAAATAATGCAATGCAACAAGTTGGTACTGATTCTTTGTGAATCATGCATCGTGTTTCACATCACTTTCTGTTAACCAACAATTATTGCACACTTTTTTGTAAGCTAATAACTTCTTAAATCTGATACATTCTGGCATTTGTCTACACAATCTTCAGGGAGTTCTTGACTATTTTTTGCAACCAAAATGATGTAAGCACTTATTGATTCTAAGGTCACAGTTTTTGCACAGAATTGACACTTTGTAGTGCCAGTTGAGCTCTCTACACTGGTGTATATTATAATATTTAATTAATTAAACTAATTAAAATGTTAACTAAGTCTTCACACTTAAAAACATGGTCTTGAATTGTCTTAAACATATAACTTTTTTATTATTATCAAAGCACTTTGGCTGTGGTGTTGTATTTGAGGCACACCTGGCGTGCATGTAGAAATGGCAACAAATATGGAAATATATACAGACTACAGTTGATTCCAAAATAGAAAATAAGTTAGATAACCTATATAGAAATTTAAATAAAAAGCTTTGTATATTGAAAAGAACTAACAGTAATAAAAACACGACAACATCACAGATGACTAAACATAATTTATACACATGCATAAAAAATCTATCACAGGTAGGTTCTGATAAGGAAGAACTTGAATTCCTGAAATAAGCCCAAATTACGCCATTGAAAAATCACGAAACTTATACATTAACCAACTAACAATCGAAACTGAAAATGAAATAGAACACTGAGATATCCAAATACAGAATGCATACAGAATCCTTGCATACAAGAAATAACAAAAATTACAAATTTTCTTAGATCCAGCAGTTTATATAAAAGACAACCGTACATTCTAAATCGGGTATAGCACAGTCTTATATTACATAAACTAGTAACAACACAAGTGGACAAAGGGAAAACAATTGTAATTATGAGGAAGGACAGCCTTAGACAAAAAGTGAGTGACTTCATAACCTACAACCAATTTGAAAAGCTCAAAAAAGATACTACTGAGAAGTTCCACAAAGATTTGCAAAAAGTGATGAATAATTGTAAGTCATTATTTGACAAACCAAAAATTAAATACCTGTTACAAATTAAACCCACTGCCCCCAAATGAAAGGCAAGGATCAAAGTTCATAAAGAACAGAATCCCATTCGACTTGTCATAAACAGCATACTCACCTATGTACAAGAGAGCTAGACTTGTGAATAAGATATTAGCAGACTGCATAGTATTACCGAATTTGTTTGTTGTTTTAAGTTCTACCTGCCTAAATAGCACATGATCTAAGAAACATCAACATCAAAGAATATCACAGATTCTTGACTTAGATATAAAACTTTATATGTAAATTTACCATAAAGAGATTATGCATATCGCTAGACAACTCCTAATGAGAAAAAATATTCTGTATGAAACCTAAACAATGCATAGAACTCTTTCAAACAATATTAAACCAAAAATATTTCTTATGCTGGACAGTACTACAAACTCAGTAAACGGGTAGCCATGGGTTCTCCCACATCCAGTATCACGGCAGAAATCTTTCTCCAATGTTATAGGCATTTGGTAATAAAACATTGGTTATAAACAAATATATATACTATTGTATACCTTATGTTGATGACATACTGATTTTGACACGAGAAAAATAACAGAAGAAATTATTCTCCATGAAATGAACCTACTCCTTAAAAACCTGGAGTTTGTCTCTTGAGGAAGAGACTGTATTAATTTTTTAGATTTGAAAGTCATAAGATACATGAATCAAATAAACATCAGTGTTTTTTGCAAACCCACGACAACAAACACAACCATCCACTACGTGTCTAACCACCCTATAGAACATAAACTATGCAGTGTACAGATCCTAAGTATGATGATTACATACATTGCCATTAACCCAAGAAGAAAAGGACAAAAACACTGTAAAACAAATCGCGAAGAGTAATAGAAATCCACTGCAAGTAATAAATCATATAAACTGATACTATTTAAACAAACTCACCTCCCAACAAAACAACAGTGTGGGAAATGAAAAACAGAGATGGGTTACATTCACATTATATAGCCCACTAGTCAGGAAGGTAACAAACATATTCAAAGACATGCTTGTACAAATAGCCTTTAAACATAAAAATACTACCTCGCACTTGACTAAAGTGTGGGACAATACATGTAATGAGTTCAAAACAATGGAGTTTACGAACTAACTTGTCATACATTTGCAGTGGTGTGTGTAGGACCGACTGGTAGGGACCTGAAGTCACACTGCAAAGAAGTTTGTATGTATATAAAAAATAACAACCCCAAGTCTGCATATGTCCTACACATTTTCAAAAATAAACATGAGTATGGACCCATGCTTACAACAACTCCATTAGTTAAGCATGCAAAAAAAAGTAAAGTATTGAATTGTTGAGAGAACTTTTATATACAGTTATTCAATCAACAAGGACAGTGAATTCAGAAACAGGCTGTATATGATCATAACATGTTACACTCTTTGGTTCAAGCTGATCACGTGGAGCGTGTGCAAAAACATGAGCGCTACTTACCTACACCAACTATTAGCGAGACTTGAGCTAACATACCTTGCATAGTTACACAACAAGATTAACATAAACATTTGTCTGCACCCACTGGGAGGTACACGCTTTTCAATAAATTGTAGGAAGCTGCTAAAAAGACACCAATTTGACACATTCCATGTTCACTGGACATTCTACAGTCTTTAAAAATTTTAAGTATTTTAACTCTTAAATTTTTAACATCACCACAGCCTGAGTGCTTTGATAATACTAAAAAAGTGATATGTTTAAGGAAATTCAAGACTATGTTTTTAAGTGTGAGCACTTGGTTAACATTTTAATCATTTCAATATTTTAATATACACCAGTCTCAAGACCTCAACTGGCTCTGTAATGTGTGAATTCTGTGCAAAAACTATGATCTTAGAATCAGTAAGTGCTTATGTAATTTTGATGTGTTGCATAAAACAGTCATGAAGTGCTGAAGGTGGTGTAGACAAATGCAGAAATGCGTCGGAGTTAAAAAGTGATTAGCTTACAAAAAGGTGATCTTTAATTGTTGGTTAATAAAAAGTTATATATTTCATGAAGTTTGTTCTAAGGTTTTAACATTTTATAAATGAGAAATGTGCTCGAAGAATACCCTTGAAATTTCTTGGAAGTGATAATTATGAAACAGTGTAGATTAATGAAAGCCATTCCTATCAGATTTTATTAAACTATGGAAGTTTTGTAGAAGTGAATTTGTGGCCTTTTGTAAACTGGACTTTGTTATGAATCAGCATGGCTGAAAATAAAAATTGCATCACAGCTTCTGAATGGAAGTTTTCCATATTGATTTTCAAAAAATTTGTGAACATTTAGGATATATGTGGAAGAATCCATTTGTAGTCTCAACAGTGACTAGGCCTTCTTCTGATTCATTTTGCCTGAAAGCAGGAAAGACACAACAACTTTTGTGAAAGTCTCTTGTAGTATCCAGTTTCAAAAAATCTGCTGGTAGAGGTATCCAAAATCAAATGTGAGGAAATGATGTAAGAGGAGCTTAGAAAAACCTTTTTATGGCTTTATATGCAATAAGCCAGGCCCAGTCAACATGTAGCACACAACAGTGTTGTGTTGCCCACAGAGACATCTTAAATGGGAAAATATCTTTTAATCCTTTCTGTTACGAAGCCAAGATAGAATGCTGAAGCAGTATTGAAAAATTATGGGCTGTTTATTTAGTATAACGTATGGTACCCTACTAATTAATAGTATAAAACATGCTAAAAAGAGCAGCACCATAGCCTAGAAATTTGATAGAAGCCATCCCATTGTGTTTTAATACTAACTAAAAAGTTGTTCAGTCAAAACACAACAATATATTCAATATTGTAAAGATAATGGTTTCTTGTAACCAAAACATGTAGCGTACTTTACACTATTGAATATATTGTTGTGTTTTGACCGAACAGCTTTTTATTTAACCCTAGCCTATGTTCTGAATTGCATTTTTTATAATTTTTTCTTGTTTTTATTGGTATATTTTTATTCTATATTATGTCTAGACAAATAGAGTGGTAAAATTATGCATATAATTATACATATACTTATTTTTATTCTGTGTATTGAATTTCATATTGCCTGCATGCAGACCAAATTTTGTTGAAGCTGCCTGCACCTCATAAAAGGTTGAGCTTGCACTAAACATTTTTGTAAAGTTGGAAATACCTAACAACATTTGGGGAAAGTCTGCCATATTGAATTTGAAAAGAATCTATGAAACAGTGCATAGGTTACATAGAAGAGCGCCTTTATGATATGATATAAACTAAGCTTTGTGGTGGATCAATATGGTCAGAAACCAGAATTTCCCAACAGCATTTGGTGAAAGTCTCCCATATCAAATTGTGAATAAAAACATTGTTGCACAGCTGCGGGATAACTGGAAAGCACATTTAAGGCCTTATGTAGACTGGGTATTATTGTGGATCTGTACTTCTCAAAAGTGGAATTGCCCAGAAACTTTTAGTGTTAAATTTCCAGGGTTACATTTGAAAAAGAAAATTTGTCTGTTTCTTCAGGGACTGGCATTAGGTCACAGATAGAGAAACATCCACATAAGGTTTTGCCCTTTTGCTTTGTAAGGGCTTCCTAAAATCTCATCACGCCTTAAACAATTTCATTTAACCATTTGGCGCCGGAATTATTTTTTTTAATTTTAGCACACCTGTATATAAAATGTGAATAAAGCAGGAACCAAATACGTTAGATTTATGAAACAAACTGCATTTTGAAGAGGAAAAAATGGAGAGTATATACCATGTTTAAAATATTCAGTACCTATATTTGTTGAATAAATATATAAAATGCAAC
>Ga0123357_10014546_pt1 | contig 10277 bp, 5 predicted proteins | sample TergutEmb28metaG_FD_89873 | JGI IMG/M metagenome (GOLD analysis project Ga0123357, IMG submission 89873) | Embiratermes neotenicus P4 segment gut microbial communities from Petit-Saut dam, French Guiana - Emb289 P4 | ecosystem: Host-associated > Arthropoda: Insects > Digestive system > Gut ... | reverse complement strand
GCCATTATCTCCGTAACCGTTCTACTTTGGACATAGGTGTTTTGGGTTATATCGGTATAGTTTAACATAAGGAACACTCTCCCGAAGTCTGGCACATTCCTCCTGGGACACCCTGTATATGTATGTATGTACATATGCATCTAGAAATTCACACGCAGACTCCACCACACAATTTATTTAGAAGCAATGGGGATGGAAATGTCGCCATTAGATGTCATCACATACATAATGTCCACTAATAAGATCACCACATTTACTCAAATGCAATCACAGTAAGAAATTTTTTCTTAGTAGACATTTTAATTTTGGGGTGTCATCTTAGCTTAGGATAAATATATTTTCCCTTGGCACACGTGTTTCAATCGGGTCCTCTTGCATTCAGGTAAATATGGTATTATCAGGAACATATGCCATGATGCAACATCACACTCAGACTTAATTACGCTTACTGTGAAATTTACTGGTGACCCAATATCTTATGAAGGGGTATTTTTATCTCAGTGTTCATCCCAAAATCATAAGGTAGAGGCCATGAAATGCAAATATCCATTCCATACTGCAACAAGACATCCAACTTTATTTTGTGTACAAATTAATTGAAGTCAAGATTTCATAAATGGACTTTTTTTTCCCCTCAGTATTCATAATGGAATCACATTGTGGAATCTGTACATGCAAAATTCCAGATACAATGTATGCAAGCGCAAGTAATAACAACAACCCTAGAAATTTATTTTGTGTATTTAGGAAACAAAGAAATTAATTGCACATTTAGTACATGCTGCACAGTCTCTGTCTTGTTTTCCATAAAATGGTCTTTGTTTCATAATTTTAACTTTTTTTTTGTTCAAATAATATTCACATTTTTCACACATCAAGTGCTAAAACTTAAGTACCAACACTGTCAAATAAAGATTAAATAAAACACCACATGATTATCCACCTTGGTCTCAGACGTCCAGTACTTCCTAAATCCTTTCCTTTGTCCTTGTAAATCATACTCTTTTCCAGCCTTTTTGGCACATGAATCGGGGACTTCAAGCTGGAATCTCTTCCTGTCAGATCCACAATATGTCACCTAAGTCATCAAAAAATCAAACTAATGAAAACAAACAAAGTTCACTACAATGTATTCACCTGTGGTTTTACTGAAGGGCTTCAAAATGAATGTGTCACCTACAGTAAAGGCTCCCACCTCCCATTTAAGGTTTAGTTTACGCAAAGTGTGTTTTAATATCAACCTCAGGAAAATCTTAAATGGAGGAAATATAATGTCGAGATTAACGTAAGGTAACTCAAACTCGCTGCCGAAGGAAGGAAACCCTTACATGGACAAACATGATACAGGTGTTTCACTGTATATATTGGCCTTAATAATACACTTTGGTGCACCTGCCATCTGGTTTGTGTGTGCTGCAAAGCTTTTTACAATCATGTTAAAATTACTTTCACGTACCCTCTGCATGCAAATAATAATTCAAATTTTTCTTATAACTTGATACTATTTAAACAACATACGTACAAGATCTGAGGTTCTCACAGCAGGGGTGGCGAAGAGTCAATCTCGGATGTTATGCTAAGTCAACCGGCGAACAGTTACCGACATTCTGAATCATCAAAGTACTTTCATCTACAGGGGCAGGCAGTCCAATTTGGACTGCCTGGACTACCTGACTCTGACTTCAAAATGCTGGTAACTATTTACCAGCTGAAATGGCATACAATTACCAAGGACCTGAATCTTCCACATTCATACAAATTTCTGCAACAGAAAAGTATGTACAGTTACCTTACATCCAAAATACTTCCTTTGGCTGTTCAGGTACTCATCTAACTCCTGTTTTAAACTAAGCATGTCTTCCAGCACAGAATCATATTCTGGATCAACACCTTTACTTGGGTTGATACGCCCAACTTCCTTAGCCTTCTCGTGGTCAAATGCTGTCTGGAAAAGAAATGTACACATGCACTTTCACAGAACACATTTTCCACTTGGAAACAAAACAACAATAAAACAAAATAAACATGAATTAGCTTATAGCACAATTCACTACTAAAGAAGCCACACGTACTGATGCTTCATCTTTAACCTTCTGATGCCAGAATTTAGTGGCCGTTCGGCTATTTAAAGGGCTCACTGCGCGGCCACTTTAGTGGCCGTTTGGCTATTTAAAGGGCTCACTGCGCGGCCACTTTAGTGGCCGTTCGGCTATTTAAAAGGCCCACTGCTCATCCACTTTAGTTGACGTTTGGCGCTAAAAGGCTAAAGACTGTGGCTCACATAATTACATCAAAGCATGTGCACAATCCAGTTGCCCTTGCCCTACAGCTGTTCACACTCATCCTCTCCCCAAGTTAAAACACTGCCACTGCTAGTTCTGTGTAGATGAATGATTTAAAACGACACATTCCATAACACCCGCTTTTTGTTTCTTATTTACAACCAACATACGCACATTATCACAAACAGTACAATTTCCATCCCTCCTATGTGTTTCGTTGTACTGTTGTGTATACTGAAGAGATATGTGTCGCTTAATGACAGGCATACATTCAGAGATATGCGTCGTTAGGCGATTTCATCATCTTGCGAACGTGAACTTACACAAACCTACATAGTACTTTTTTTTTACATTTGTACTGTACATCTTTATACTATCAAAGTTTATTATTCACCAACAAATGCACAAGTGATTGTCTTAAAAACAATATTAAAATATACATTAAAATAGCTCCGACAAGTTTCGGTGCAGACCACACCATCTGCAGGGAGCACATTATCCATGCTTGCTGAAGTCACACTTTGTTAAAATAGCCAATTATGGTTCATCGGTGTGTGATTAAATCGGTGGTGATGTGGCTGCATATATTGGTAGTGTCTGTAATAAATAATAGTGTATCAGGCACCATATCAATACAATTTTCAAATTAAATCATATCAAAATTGGCTGGACTTAACCTTGTTGATGTGTGTATGTTGCACTGTTTGAGAGTAGATTGAATTGGGGAATGTGTAACTGGTTATGTGATGTGTTGAGCCAACTCATATAAACAATGACACAAATCCTCTATACGAGTTGGCTCAACACGTCACATAACCAGTTATGCATTCCCCGTTTCAGTCTACTCTCAAACAGTGCAACATACACACATCAACAAGGTTAAGTCCAGCCAATTTCGATATGATTTAATTTTAAAATTGTATTAACACGGTGCCTGATACACTATTATTCATTACAGACACTACTGATACATGCAGCCACATCACCACCGATTTAATCACACACCGATGAACCATAATTGGATATTTTAACAAAGTATGACTTTAGCAAGCACGGATATTGAGCTCACTGAAGATGGTGTGACTGCACCGAAACGTATCGGAGCTATTTTAATATAAATTTTAATATTGGTTTTAAGACAATCACTTGTGCATTCATTGGTGAATAATTAGCGTTGATACTACACAGTACGGGGGCATGCGGCGGCACAGTTGGTTGAGGCACTGTGCTACAAGCCGGAAGGTTGCGGGTTCGATTTGCGATGGTGTCATTGGAATTTTTCATTGATGTAATCTTTCCAGCTGCACTATGGCCCTGGGGTTGACTCAGCATCTAACAGAAATGAGTACCAGGAATATTTCCTGGGGGACAAAGGCGGCTGGTGTGTTGGGCTGACAACCTTACCACCTTCATATGCTGATTGTCTTGAAATCTGGAAGCCTCAAATTCCTGGAACCCTCAGAGCCTGTCCAGGCCTGTCATGGGATTTCTTTACCCTTTTTTACTACATGGTACAGTATAGCCTACTACACAGCTGGGCCGTATGGTATAGCCTATTGCTCCTAGGCTACAAACCTGTACAGCATGTTACTGTACTGAATGCTGTAGGCAATTGTAACACAATCGTATTATAATATTATATTATAATGTTACAATATTATGGGACCACCGTCGTATTTGCAGACCACTGTTGACCAAAACATTGTTATAGGGCACATACCTGTATATGCACATGTTGGTTTTGTAAATAAACACATATTCTCATTGCAAGGAACGAACAATGTTACGATTTAACACCCTTGTTAAATTATGGCTACATCCCCACAGTGCCACGAGATACAAAAACCCAATTCCTGTATGAAAAAAGGCTAAACCTTACAAGGGTTAAAAAATAACACATCATAAGAACAAAAGTACGTAAGTTCTTAAGATACTGAATTTGCAATTCTCTGAAACAAAAATCAAGACTTTGAAGTTACCTCAAAAAAGTGAAGAGCATCTGCAAGATCCGGGAACTTTCCTGTTGCATTCTGCTGTTTGGTACATGTACATTGTGTCAGTAACTTTGAATTCATCATTGCAAGTTCGCCTGTAAGCAGATACCAAACATAAGTTTGTACCGCGAAACTGCGGTATAGCAGACTTACATGCAAATGTATTGAGCAACTGTTTGTTTCATGAAAACTGGTGCAGTGAGAGCCACAATTCACTTATCAGTGTAAATGAAATTATGCACCCATTTTCCACATTTTTCATCCAATTTGGATGAAATTTGATTGAAACTGGACGTGCGTTCTGTGAATGGCAGCCTCTGTAAAACAATCCACATATATAAGTACTAATGGGCAACTCTACATGACACCCATGCACACCCACCACACCCAGTAGTATTAAACCTGTCTAACGCAGATTTACAAATTTTTCTAGCGAAACCTAACCCAACACACAAAAACTTACTGTATAATAAACTTCAATATTAGGCACTTCTGTACGAACCTTGAAACAGTGAAGCTATTTTTTCTGCTGACTTAAAACCAGCCAGAGTCGATATGAACTCTAATATTTTCTTTTTTGAATATATACGGTCTTCAAAGAGGATTGCTCGGCTATCTGGATGAGTTTTACTTCTGATTGCATTGCCTTGTGCATGAATCCTACAAAGAGGAGCACAAGCACATGACATCAGAAACTCTTCACATAGTATAACAAATTCAGATATCACAGAGTGTTTATACTGTTATTTTATTTATTTACTTATTACTCATGGTAGTGCAACAATACTGTACTTACTTGCTAAGCAGCCGTTCCAGATCTGGCAGCTGACTAAGTAAGCCTCGAGCTTCAGAGACCAACGCAGGATTCTGTAAGAGCCACGTGACGGCATCTTGTCGTGATCTAATGCCATCTATATCACAAAGGGGACTGCACAGCCATTGACGCAATAATCTGCAGCATCAAAGGGCAAAAAAAATTAAACAATTACATGAAAACATTATTTAATTGTTGCCAATTACATTTTACAATTCTTGTCATGAGATATGATGTAAGTTTGATATGCTTTACTTTTCACAGAATGTCATGGCCAAACTGCAGCACTCCTGCCCTATATGCAGGAAATCCCATTTTCAAATCTCAGCCCAAAGGTCAACTATCTTGAATGAATTTGTCATATTTTCCTCAGTTGTTCTAGGTAAATGCTTTGTGCACTTCTCCAATTAGTATACAGCTGCTTCCTTACACGGTCTTTCTAACCCATTTTTCATTACTCAGTCCATCAATTGAAACCAGTAAGTATGAACTTCTAACAGCATTGTTAAACCAACTACACACAAACAATTTACCTCTTTCCAAATGAAGTACAGCACAAGTCTAGTTTCTGCAGCAAAGTCCCGTTCTGTTCTCTGGAATGGTCTTCAGTAATGTTCAAATTGCACAGTGTTATACCATCCAAAACCTAAAAATACATAAAAACACAGGCTTACTAAACCCTTACTAATCCCACAGACCTGTTCAGCATCCTAATGCTGATACCTGGCCCTGACTTTCATGATTAAGACACAGATCCCTGCATTTCAACTGGTGTACATTATGTTGGCAACAATTACCAAATTTCTTTCACCCATCCTACACCAGATACCACAAAACACTACTTTTTCATACTGCATACTGTCATGTGAACCACATTTTCTGGTATCAATTTTTGTACAACCAAAGTGTTTGAGGATAATCACAGACATTTTATTTTGACTTCACTTACAAAGATCAGGATTTTTATAAACTCCAGCTGTAAATGTAAAGTATGCCTACAACTGCCAGTCAGCGCTTCTCTGAATAAGTTTAAAGTCTAATCCTACTTGCCATGTGCTTGTTGAAGGCAGGCTTGGAGCCAGCATTCATAACAGGCCCTTTAGCTTCTAAGAGGTCTTGTGGCTGATATAGCTCAAACCTCCCCATGGACAACAGCTGCTGATCCAAATAACAGTCCTTTAAATACCACGTGCAGGCACCAAGTGCCCGCACAGCCAAGTCGTAGTCCTCGTGGGCAGTGAGCCCCAAGGTGTCAGCTGCAAATTAAGTACCACACAAAAGAAATATATTTTGACTTCCTCATCAGAATTGGTTAAAAATGTACCATGTTTCAGAAGGCGGACCCAACACAGTACGTATCATAATTTCTGTATTTTGCGTGACAAGTGCATGTAACAAAAATGAGACCATGGAAAAAATCAAGAACCTACGCAACCTCAATAACACACTCTTGTCACAAATATTTACACCTACTATCACTCAAATATTTTCAACCTGCTTCCCACATTTCACAGGGAAAATGGCCTACATTATCACCACATCTGTGCAAGTCCACCTCTAACAGCCCTGGAGCTAATTCAGTTCATTTATATTTACTCTGCAACCAACTGTCTCTATCGTAAATCACTCAACAGTACAAAAAACATACCATCATTCAGGAACTGCTTAAGGCCCTCTGGCCAATTTATGCCCGAAGACTGCGAAGAAAAATAACTCCCTTCTGCTAGCGTTGTCAGTGTCTTATTGGAATTCCAGAACTCAGTTTCTGGACCAAGAGATTCCTTTATTACTGAAGCCAATGATGAATTCAGCAACTGCAAAGTCTTTTCCGACAAAGCTCTCCTCTCATACAAGACCTAAAGGAACAGAATATGTTCCATGTCAAACCTTACTACTAGAAGCATTTTTTAATTAAAGCATGACTAAGAGTGACTGGGATGAAGCCATGCATCTGACATCCATAGGAAGCATATGGCAATGGCTTCAGAGGGATTCATCAGATAGCAGGTATGGAAGAACATACAATCCACATTATAACACTGACTTCCCAGTCTTAATGCTGTTTGCTGTCTCAGTTCTGTACCAGTAATGGTATTCCGTCCACAGTATATGCATTTCAGTTTCCCCTGTTCACAAGCTAGTGACAACGGTAAAATGCATGGTTTGGTATTAGTAATTGTAGTACATCTTCTGAAGCTGAGCTGAAATTTAAGCAAAATACATAAACATGTGTGCTCACCACTACATAGGTACAGTTTCTGTACAGAGTCTTGCATCAGGACAGCAACACGTATACGTAACTCTAAATGCCTGTTATGATAATCGTGACTGATGAAGATCCCCCCCTTGTCAGAAATTAAAAAGACCTAACACTTAACATGACCTCCAGTACAAACATAAGATTTTCCATCAATGATTGAGCAGAGGATGATGAGCACCTGAATGTTCTCTCAGACTGTTGACTAGAAATGTTCTGTCCTTGAAATGGTTGTGGACCTTTGTGCAAAAAATAAAATGTTCATTACAAATTCTTGTTATGTCTAACTTCATTATAAAACAAAACAACAACAAGACAGAAACTTTCTCTACCACAGTTCGCCTCTGAACCAAAGACTGATGATCTCAGTTATGCGAAACACAGTTTGTCAAGTTGCAGGCAAAGTTACAACTACCACATCCCAATATAAGTTATTCATCATAACCTACATTCACAGTAATACATGTTGCACCATTAGAAGCAAATTTCATGAAGCACACTTCACCACCAGCTGATGTAAGTAAATTTGCTACGATTCACACTATTAACACTGTAAATTTATAGAAATATGATTTCTGTCACTTTAAATTAATGAGATTTTCAACATCAAAACTTGCCATATTTTCTGCTCAACTGCTGTCCTGACCATGGACAAAGGTCCTTGACTCACCACTAATAACAAATGGCACATAATGCACTGTGCTCTAGTTAATATTGGAGAGGACTTGCCTAACCATAATACATGTCGGTGGATAACCATCACTGAAATCTGTTGTCTCAGCTCCAGTCAGTCAGACTGAAACTGTCATGTCTTCACTTGTCTGACTTGGTATGTCCACAACCTAAGACACACTTACCTGTACAGGTGAACGGTGAGCAAAGAGTGTCCTCAGACGTGAACAGTGTCTGTCATCAACAAACTGTCCCAAATGAAACACTCCAATCGACGTATCAACGAAACATACTCCATATGAAACAGAATTCCCTGTAGACTGCAAGCACGGAAAGGAGAGAGAGTTAACATTTTCAGTGATGCATTTGGCTGTACTATATTAAGCAACAAACAATGTCACACAACTGTCCAACAGATAAAGCACATATCAGATTTAAGTAAAATATATTTGTGATTTACTAAAACACATTTTCAGAAGAAATTGTGTTAATTCATTTCCTCAAGATCTCATGTTTCCACAGCAGTGCTGCTTAGTATTGAGGATACCTTAAACCTCAAGATAAAGGCACGAAAATCCTTCAAAATGTTAGTAACTATCTGGCAGTCAACATGGCATTAAGCACCAGAAGACATGACACGTCATTCATTTCCCATTTCTAATAAATCATACATTACAAACGGCATTAAACATACAGAACAAAATACACAAGCAAATAGAAGTGACATAATATGCTGCAGAAACTGGCTCTTATAGGACCCCACAAAAATTAAACCACTAACAAGCAGATCCTAATGTAAAGCTTAAAAAAAGAGGCAGTTCCCGTACTTAACTAAGCTCCACATGATCAGGACGTATCCCTGTGCTTAATCAAACACTACACAGGTACAAATTCTGAACCGAGGCACTGGATGGGGGAGAAATCAATAGTTTCACATTATATTTTGCTTTACTGCAGGGGTATAAAAAATTTTCCAAAAATATAGAAGGTACCTCAAAATTCTAGGCACCAGACTGTGAAAAAAAAGTCAGTGCTACACTGAGGATCCACAAATATCAAACTCCATAGTACACTAATGTGAGGCCACAGCAACCTGGTGCTCTGTACTTGAGCACCCCTGCTTTACCCACAGGGTAAGGCCCCACATAGGAGTGTAGGAATATCTCAGAGCCAGTCTGGATATGGTGGCCAAGACAAAACCTGTTCCACGGTTGTCCAAACCTTACTCTAATCACTAGACTAACTGGTCCATCTAAAACAAATGACAACATTCCAGTTCTGTGATAGTCTTTTAAATACCAACTGAGCACATGTGGAAAAGGATGAAGAAAATACAGTTAAAAGTTTCTTGGTAGGTTTTCTAAAACAAAAAACAAAATATATTCAACCGTAAATAATTTATTCAGTATGTTACACCAGAAAAAGTAATTTTCAATCCTGACAGCACAGTTCTGAGCACCAACTAAGCACATTTTCCAAATGTTCCAACAAAAATAAGCATACCTTTTCAGTAAGGGCAAAGAGGTAATTGTTCTCAGAAGTGCTTGCATCTCCATCAGTGACATTGAAGACTCTTGTTCCTTTAGTGGTGATCTGGCATATTTCTCTTTTCACCACTTTATCAAATTTGGTAACTTTCCCCACTGCAAAAAAAAAAAAAAACCACATACACACAATGCTTCAATGCATGGTCAGTGGCTGAACATACACAGTCCTTCCTGAGACGGTAACAGTTTCTCAGCTAAGCAGGAAGTTCCCGTTTTACAGAACCCGAAGGTTCATTACCATACACACAACAGCCCACTACTGATTCATATTGTAAGCCACATAAATCCAGCCCACTGCCTCCCACCCCATTTCTTGAAAAACCACTTCATTATTCTCCCATCTACACCCTTGTCTTTCAAGTGTTCTCTTTCCTTCTTAAATAATAGTACAATACAAAACGGTTTTAGTGAAATGTGAATTATCATCTATTTAAACTAATCAGTTTGCTCAGACTGTTGGCTCACACAGTGGTGAATATTAACATTATAGTATAGTGGTATGGCCCACTGCGCAGACTGTACTAAACTGCACAGCAAGGTTAAGGAACAGAAGTCCTCTAATTCAGGAACATATGACTTCAAATCTTGGCCATAAAATCAGACCATGACTGCTTCCTTCCACATCCTACAAACTAATATTCACTGAACATCCTATCATTTAAAGCTATGCAATCTGATATGACAGTCATTAAATAAATGACAAATAAATGT
>Ga0123357_10014545_pt1 | contig 10277 bp, 9 predicted proteins | sample TergutEmb28metaG_FD_89873 | JGI IMG/M metagenome (GOLD analysis project Ga0123357, IMG submission 89873) | Embiratermes neotenicus P4 segment gut microbial communities from Petit-Saut dam, French Guiana - Emb289 P4 | ecosystem: Host-associated > Arthropoda: Insects > Digestive system > Gut ... | reverse complement strand
TACAGATACTTACGTCCAACGTGGCCTGAACAGGAAAGTAGCTATACCAGTATTATGACCTGTACCGGAGGCTGCGGTTACAGTTTTTAGTACTCCTGATGATGGGTGCTGTGACACCCGAAATATGTAGAGTGACTTTGCAGTAAATAAATATCTGCATACTGTCGCATCTGGTTGGATTTTTAGTAAAGGGCAATTGTGTTGACGGCAATTGACTTCCGAGTTCCATAAAAATGGAATTTTTTTGAACACCTGAGTGGCTATCAGCTTTTCAGTAAGAACTTCATATAGCTATAAAGTTCAAAAGTAAGAATAAAAAGTATAGGTGGATAAATAGGCAAGGAAGCATGGCATAAAATTAGGTTACAATTTAAGGTAAGTATGTAATCAACTTTTCAAATTAATCTTATTAACACAGATTACAGGCAGCGTTCATTGAACTGTCAGCTGTTCTGTATTTATTTCTTTTTAAAGTTCTCGAACAATGCTACTGGTAAGTAATGGCCGGCTATACGTGTTCAAGTTCTTCTTATGGCAAATCAGGTGTTAAGATGCAGCTTACGTGTAAAATGTGGTACGCGTTTAATTCAGAAGTTCTTAAAAGGGGTGGAATAAGCTGCAGAAAGGAGTTAAGGGCGAATACAGCTTGATGTAAGTTTGACTGACACGTTTTAACAAAGCGCATCTTTAGTTTGAACTGAATAAAGATATCGTGGCTGCGGATGCGATGCCCACAAAATATAACAAGTTTCCAAACAACAACTGGTTTCACCACGATGTCGGCAGTATTGTCTTTTCAATAAAGAAGGCATGTGTTTTACTAAACCACAAGTTCAAGTCTGAGTGAATATGCGTTATTTATTCAATATTACATTGTTTTGATATTTTCCCCGTAAGAATAATACATGCTTTAAGTTACAAATTTAGTTAATAGGCTATACGAATTGTGCGCAATGATCGCCCACGTTTCTGACTTCCTTACAAAAAATAGCTGAACACTTTAATTGAAATTATAGGCCTACTTACACCTGACCCACTACGCGCTGGCTTGCCCGGGGATCGAATTACGGTGGGGGGCAAGATTTTCCGTATCCTTTCAGACCGGCCCTGGGCTCCACACAGCCTCCTGCACAATGGTACTTGGTCTATTCCTCGGGGGTAAAGCGGCCGAGGAGTGGCTCTCACCGCCCAACCCCATCTAACGCCAAGGTTAATGAAATAGTAAGGCTATACCTCTACCCCCGCTGTGGGCTGTCACGGCCTAGTCTAGGGTGAACATTACCTTTTACCTACCCACATCATCTGCATGTTTTTTGTAAGAGCGTTTCTTCTAGTACATTGTTAATAAGATTAAACATTTCCCTACCGATTCAGTACACAGACTTGCGTTTTTTCTTCTCTAGAATACAGTGTCATGATCTCAGGTTCTGTGACATATGATTACCGAAACCTCCTTCACACAATTACTACTGCGAACGAACCCGTCCACACATTACTGATGTACGCCACGTTCTAGGACTGTGGACGCTGTCACCAATACATGTGAATCACAACGAATCGCTGTGTCACCAAACACATACAATGGTCAGTGTGACGTAACTTTATGGGGCCAATGTCAAAATAATGATGGCCAAACGGCGCTACTGGGTATATAAAAGTGCCAGAAGCATCACTTCTTGGCATCAGTATCTTTCGATACCACTACCTAGAAATTTCAGTTGGTGAACACCAAGAACAGCAGAAACCGATAATGAAGGTAAGAAAATGAGTTTTTGTCCGTGGTACATAATGAACAGAGTGTGTTCTGCAGCGCCTGTCACTGTGAGAAATGTCGACTGGCGATACTCAGGTATGGCAAGACAGGCAATGTGTAACTTTAACATTGAGGCGCGTTCACGCAAACATTGTTGCCGTGGTAAAGAAAAAAGTATTACATGTTTCTGATTGTGTGACTGTAGCCTTAAGTAGCCAGCATACAGGGCGCACGCGCCATACTGTCAGCTGTGGCCTCACCGGTTCTACGATATTTTTTTCCACATTTTCTCATAACCGGCAGGATTGTCGAAACAACGATTTTGATTTTCTCTAAAATTTTTGCTTGCAACATTTCCCATTCTAAGAAAAAATTAGCAAGATATGATCAAAAATTCCTATTGGTCTTCATGTAAAGTACCTGTTTTTCTTATCCGATTTTAACTAAAACCTGAATTTTCTCGACAGATTTTCGAAACACTAAAATATCTAATTTCATGAAAAACGGCCCAGTGGGAGCCGAGTCATTTCATGCGGTCAGACGGACGGTTGGACAGATATGACGAAGTTAATAGTCGCTTTTCGCAATTTAGCAAACTCGTCTAAGAAGGGAAATGCAAGGGAATCACTTTGATGAAGTAATATATGTACACAACATCCCTAATAAAATTTGTAAATAGTAAATAAGAAGCAAGTATAAATTTGTCCAACTGCTCAATTAAGCACTATATCACAGACACAATTGGAGAGAGAAGGTATAAGCCCCAATCATTCTTTTCTGTGCTTTACGTAATGACGATGTCGATTGTTAAGACTATATGGCATCGGTGAGACGAGTAAATGAGTATAGAGCACTGGTGGAAGATACTGATAGGGGAAAACCGAAGTACTCTGATAAAAAAAACTGTCCCAGTGACACTTTGTACAAATGTTCCGTAAAGACTGATGTTGGATCGAATACACTGATTATAAACCTCTGCACTAGGTGCGGCTGAGTAGACAGCTTCAAGTTCCATCCGGTTCATTCCTGTGTAAAGACGTTTCTTTATTTACAAGATAGGAAGCTGGGTGGAATCCAGATGCAACTTGGACGTTTTATAGAAGAGAAAAATCCTCTTCGCTTTTATAGAATCAAACCCCGGTTCCTCAGTCGCCAAGATCTTATGCAAGTCGATATACCAACTGAACAATAGAAAGTAACACTGAATATATTTATAATTACAGTGCGTGAAACGAATACATACACTTACAAAGCAACGTATCTGTAACTGAAACAACAAATGACAAATTACTTAAAATAAACTGATAATATAGCCATTCATCGAACTCATACACTTAGTTAATAAGGCAATATTATTCAAAAATGTTTTCTAAACAATAAAGCGCTTGCACGCTAAATAATTTCTGCAATTAATATAAATTCTTTCTAAATAATTTACGAACCAGTGACCTCTGTTATACTACTTAGAATAAAACTGCTATATAGGACGATGTACTATAAAGACAATATTGTTTAATAAGGTTTTATTTAGTTAACCTCAGTTTATTTTCTCGACCATTGCACTCTTCTTCTGAACGATAATTTTTTTAAGTTCCTTCACAAACGGTACACAGTAAGTCCACGAAAAAGTCTCACGAACATAGGCGTATATCAGTACGAGCATACAGTTATTCAAGCATCATTTTCACGCAGGCACTGAGCGTCACTGCAGCCGTCCTCCTAGCCGTGGTTCTTGTATCGGCTGATACAGTTTCGTACGGGCCCCCTTCAAGATCTGAAGCAGCACCGTATTTACCATCGGGATGGCGTCCGTCTGGCCGTCAGTTCCTGCTACCAGTTCGACAGAACTACGACTTCTACTTCCCACCTTCAGTTTACGGATCACCAACAACCACGCAACAACCGACAACAACAGAACAGGTGACCACCACCACAGAAGTACCCACAACGACTCAGGTAAGGCACTGTCACAAACTCTCGGCAGCTCCAGTCTTCCGGGACAGGACGCCGTATAGAATTGCATACAAATATCAATCTGCATGGTGTCCTTCATATAAAGCTGAAACCTTCATCAACAACGCTCCAAAAAATTTCAAATCTCGCATGAAACCAAATTCACCACTCAGTTTTCGGAATTTACTTGCTTCTAACAATCCTGTGTGGTCGACCACAAGGCTACACTCAAAACCACAATCCGAACTCCCGTCGATCCATGTGGTGACTATGGCGTTAACACCCACGTGGATCTGAGCACTCCTAGAAATATCCCTCGTATGTGTCGTTCAGTCCATCATACTTTCCAGAGTTCCGATCGTCTGCAAGCACTGGCCTTTGCAAAGAATAATTATTCTCTCCTGACAACGCTACTAACCGATTCAGTAACGTTCCTGAGTACACTGTGAGCAAGTACGTGTCCCAGAAATCGAGCTCCACTAGCCCAATAGCAAGACGATTATGTTTAAGTGGGAAAGAATGCGTGGAAGTACACGAGTAGAGGATGTGTCTGTCGTCGGACTGATAATGCAAAGTTCCGATAGACATCAAGTGTGGTACGTTTCTACCAGATCCTCATCCCTTTGCATATCCGAACTTTTAAAATTACTTCTACCAGATGGCCTCGAGATTAAGTGCAATAAACTGACTTGTGTTTCTGTCACACGTGTTTCAGAATTCCTGCGAATTTTCATTCCGTCTTCAGTTTATCAATATATTACGAGTATTTACAACAGATAGGGCTAAATGTGCACAAGTATCAGGCCAAAAACAGATAGAAGCAGCAAGAATAAAGCTCCAAGTAGTCGTGGGCTATTAGGCACTCCTCAATCTTCAGGTGACATATCCGATTAAGAACACGGCACTCATTAGCCAGGGAGCTAGAAGGGTCCTAGAACCACTCTGAAACGTAGCACTTGGCCTAAGTGGGTCGTAACAGATTCAAACGTTCCGGCAAAGGGCAGAACCAAGTATTTCTACAGATACACACCACTAGAGAAAGCAGGTACTTAAAATTTCATTTAAAAAAATGATTTTAATGTACATGTTTATGGCTGTACTTTCTTTTGTGACGCTGTCGGCAGCATATCGCACACCATATCGTGTCGATGGTCAATGACAGGTGAATGACGCAATTGGAAGAATTTCGAATGATGCGGCCGTGTCGAGATAGTACTATCCCATGACTGACAAGAAGGACTGAGAAAAACCACAAAACCTTCACCGCTATGTTTGGACATCCGACCAAGATTCCTATCAAACCTTGTCCGAATACAAGTCTGGAGCCTTACCACCACGCCAACCTATACGGTTATTAATCCTGTTCACCCCAAAACACGATCCATATCAGTAATGAATCACAGCTCCTCTCTTTGTCCGGCAAAATCACGCACGCATTTAACGTATCTAAAATTCGGAATATATTTTCTGTAAGTATGAACGCAAATAGTGATGCGACGGATAGCCGAACCCTAGCACGAATGAATACACTATTGCAGCTTCTGGCTTCATTCGACTTAAACACTCGACTTACATTTGTGATAGCCACGGTCTCCTTCGTATTATAACACACATACACACACAGAGCCACACCGCTGCAAAGTCTGCAGTCCTTCGGAAGTCACGCAGCACACGAAACCTTCACAAACGCATGACGGAACATCCATAGACAGAGCAACAAAACTGAAATAATAATCACTTCTAGGAGCTGCGTGGTGTTACATTCAGATGTCCCATATAACAGGTTCAATTGTACTGTCTCGCTTGTACGAGACCAACGTAGAACAATGCTGGCTGCAAGCCATTGCTTTGGACGATTACTTAAGGGTAAAAACGTGACCATATTCACTTTCTAGTACGTTCGTAAGACATTCCAAACTACTTCAGTAATGTCACAAGCAATCGAAGTTTACACGACACAGCACATAAATTAGCGTAGATGTAGTCAGCTCAGCGAAATATTTTGTATTCAGTGCGAATCTCCCGACTGTTAAATAATGCCAATACGAGGGATTATGAAACATTATCAGGAAACTGTTCTGAGTAACTTTTCAACTGGTTATGTAAACCTGTTCTATCTTCCTGTCGGAATATAATCGGGTTATATAAAAAGGTAAAGTGATCCCGTTGCAGGGCCTGTGTGGCCCAGAGAGTGGGTAGAGGTATAGCTCTACTCTTCGATGACCGCGCCACTAGAAGGGGGTGAGTGTTCAGCAGCACGCCCCGGCCGCACTTTACCCCCGTGGAAGACCCGGTACCCATTTTACAGGAGTCTGGGTGGTCCCCAGGCCGGTCTGGAAGGGCGGAAAATCTCGTCCCCACCGGGATTCGATCCCGAACCGTCCAGCCCGTAGTCAGTCGCGATACCGACTGAGCTACTCGGCCCACAAAATAGGGTTATATATTTTAATTAAAATACTAACTGGTAGGTTATACATATGTCAATAAGGTATGGTTTTAGGTCAAAGTGTTAAAATACTTGCAATATTTTACGATCTGAAGTCACAAAGCTGGGCCTTTTCTGTAAACAAAGGTGACAGCAACTACTACTTGTTTTCAAGGACCGCCTTATTAAATAACTCACATTAAAGAACCCCACCAAATCAAACAGAGTGGTAACTAATTAAAAACGTTTGATCTACCCGCATGTATGTGGGCATCTCGAACGCAATTAGCTAGGTACACGTATTTATTGGGGAAAAAAGTGTTTCGAATTAAAATTGTACAGGAGGATAAACACACGCTCCAACTACCGTGTTGTTTTACGGCACTTCTGCGGTTTCCGAGATAACTCAGCACAATTAATGCTACACGTACATTTCCGAACTTTTAGGATTATGCACGGAACTCGCCAATCCTGCCAAGCGGGGCGAAAAAAATTATTCTGTGACCTTACAGTGCGCTGAAATCATACTTCTTTCAGCTCTCTATATAGTGATTTGTTCAAATACGATTTTAAAACAAACAGGCTCATGAAACAGGCGGAGGGGGTGTTCATACAAATCGCATTCGTTGAGCGCGCGCGTGTGTGTATGTGTGTGTGTGTGTGTCTGTGTTGTGTGTGCGCGTGTGAAAGTGTGCGCGCGCGCATGTGTGTATGTGTCTGTGCGTGTAGTGTGTGCGTGAGAGTGTGTGCGCGTGCGTGTGCGTGCGTCAGCGTGTGCGTGTGGCGCGCGTGTGCGTGTGCATGCGTGGGTGTGTGCGTGCGCGTGAGAGTGTATGTGTCTGTGTGTGCGTGCGTGAGTGTGTATATGAGTCTGTGCGTGTGTGTGTGCGTGCGTGAGTGTATATATATGTGTGTGTCTGTGTGTGTGTATGTGTTTGTGTGTGATCTCTAAAGCAAACAGTCCATATCACTTCAGTTTTCCTGTTTAGTATGCCGTTGTGCCCTACAGTAATAAATACAGAGTACTGTAACACCATCAACATAACTTTATTATTGATAAAATAACTTTCCAATTACTGTAGCAACATATTTCCGCGTTGATTCATCTTCAAGCCAATCGGATGATATATAAATGTAAAAATCTAAGACTTTATAAAGATAAAATATAAGATGTCATGTGTCTATTTTGTGGAGGGAGATCTCATTCCTTACAACGTTACTACATTACAGACTGACATCTCTCTCCAGCTGAATTCGAAAATATGATACTTCTTGAAAAAACTTTTTCTATCCAAATAGTCAGTCAGATTACCGCAGTAAGTAAAATGTCTTAATACAGGCTGGGTGATGGAGATTCGGTTCCTAGCAAGAGCAAGAGTATTTTTTTTTTTGCGTCCATACCGCCTCTGAACTCCACAGAGTCGCCTATTCAATGCTTACCAGCGGGTTCTTCCGTGGGAGGAACGACAGAGCGCGAAGCTGACCTTTAATCTCCAAACAGTGTCAAGACAGAACGCATGGCGCTGTACCTCCAGTCTCCGCACACAACTTATTGACATGGTGTCAAAGCGCATGAATAATTTCATATTTACCTTATTGTTAAGTGAAGCAATTCAGTCGAAACCTGAGAACCCCTTCATATATTATATACGAGTATATACATATATGTTATATAATACATATATATAATAAATATAGGCCATAATTTTCAGATGTACGTATATTTTTGGAATCCAAACAGTTGAGACATAAAATGTTTGTTCTCCTTATCATAGTGTGTAGTCATGCTATGCTTTACGTGACCACAGCAAGACCAATCTGCCGAGTTCGCTGATGGCAACGGAGCTGACCCAAGCCAAGCCGCCAGGGAGCGAGATGGCCAAAGCAGTGGTGTCTACCACCTGCTGTTGCCTGACGGGCGCCTCCAGCGCATTACTTTCACGACGTCTCCCAACCAGCCCAGCGGCGCCTTGCAGACCTACGGCGCCCCTTCTCAAGGTTATGCAGCTCAAGTTCTATATGAAGACGTAGAGCCCATTCGGTCCCCAATCTACACATTTAGCGCACCTCTCGTCCGGATATTCAAATAGATAAATTCGCCTCACACAGCCTCACGTACTATTTACAAAGCGTTTTTACCGGCCATGATTCAGCACTAAAATGGAATTCTGTAATACGTGCCTATAACACTAAAACTTGATGATTTTACAGTATTAAACTTGTACGTACTACAATTATGGTGCCGAAATACGTCTTCAGGGAATCCAAACTTGTCCTCCGGATAAAGGCGCCAATTACAATTGGTATGGTATTCCTACAAATATTAAAATTTTGGTCATGGTAGTTCCATTAAAAATTAAAGAAAACAACTGAACTTTACGAAGGACCTTCTAATAAAACGGTTTTGAAATTATCATTAGTTTGAAATCGGCGTATTCAGTACTGTTGCCAACACAGTCATACTGCTTCTCTAAAGAAGATCTCGAAAGTAGATCATATTCCCGCAATCCATAAGTGGACGCGCCTCAAGGGTTATAGCTGCTTTGCTGTATCTATACATCTAAGCTATTCCCTTTGTACACCAGAATGGCTTCATTACATTTTCAATATGGTCGCACAGACTAACAGCGTCGATGATTTGGCATGCTAACCTAAAGGAAATATTAATCGGATAGCGTCAAAGCTTGTGATATATTATATATGTATTTGTGCCACACAAACCGGACCATGCCTTCCAGTCAACTTCAAAAGCAATGAAAAGTAATGGAACAGTGTCACTTAATTCCTTAGATTAGTTAGACAATAAAGCTGTGACGCACTGCTCTATCGAAACCCCCTCGGCTCTTCCAGCCGAATAAAAAACCGAAAAACGTAAGAGCGAAAATAACAAGCTAGATTTGGAAACTTCCAACATATCGAAATCGTACCCTATGACGAAAGGTATCTGTAAATAGGTTAACAGTCGAACGCCATCTTCGTCATCACTGATATTAACGCTTTTCATGCCACTTCTCTATTTCGGTACCATAAACTGAGAGCATCGTACATAAATTATTTAAGTCACCAAAATATGGGGCCTACAAAGTGAAATAACATGCACACCAGTTGAAAAAATAAAAAAAAAATTTAGTAACATTAATAATAATGAGAAAATTCAAACCTATCAAGGTAATTTACTTATTCAAAAAATCTGGGAAAGCTGATTCCATCAATTTTTATATAAATTTGAACCATACAGTGAATCATGAAGTTCTCTTGCAATACCAAAACATGTGCACTAGTTATTTATTGCTGTACAGTGATCGCAATATGTGTACTGCAAACTTCTTCAAAGACATTAAAATGTTACATGCTTTCAATGCTAACAATTTAGAGAAACATAAAGTACACATTACCATTAAGTTATAAAGCGCCCTGAAGCTACGCAGCATTTATCGCACTGTCTCGAATATTTTGTGTTGCATTTCCTTTCCATTACATACGTGTATATTTCACAGCAATAAACATGTATAAGTGAAAAACTGATTGTACTGGTTTCGTTGCAACATAACTATTAACTCCAACTTTCAAATACAATTGATCCTAAATCCTAATCCTCACCAAACCCTGTCGCACACACACACATACACACCACGTTAGCTCTTCTCTTTATATGAAACACCCCGTTGGTGTAAGAATCATAACATCCAGCAATGTTTCCAATCATAACCAACACCCACTTTGCGAACAGTTTTATTAAGTGCAACTATAACGTCGACCCTGAACTCGGGTCGCCATCGGGCCATGATACAAGAATATGGATGCATAAACTAACTAAGTACTAATAGTTGGAGATTTCCCCCTTTTCATTAAAAATATATGTAAAGTAAACAAGGGTAAAATCAATTACAAAAAGGCCTAAGGACGTTTAAAAACTGATAACTTTCTTTCAGACAACTGTTTTTAAAAATTCCAATTACAAGAATCATAAAGTAGAGGTAATGTACTCGTATTTGCTATATGGCAACTGTAGTATTTCTTAATACTGGTGGTTAAGAGCACGATGTTCCCTCACCGGAACATTCACAAATACACCTGGACCTCCCCTGATGGTAAGACTCACAACCAGATTGACCACGTATTGATAGATAGGAGATGGCATTCAAG
>Ga0123357_10014544_pt1 | contig 10277 bp, 9 predicted proteins | sample TergutEmb28metaG_FD_89873 | JGI IMG/M metagenome (GOLD analysis project Ga0123357, IMG submission 89873) | Embiratermes neotenicus P4 segment gut microbial communities from Petit-Saut dam, French Guiana - Emb289 P4 | ecosystem: Host-associated > Arthropoda: Insects > Digestive system > Gut ... | reverse complement strand
TTTGTTTGCGTACATGTTATAAAGACACATAATTAAGATGTGTAGTTATATTTACTGTGGCACATGGAAAGTCATTGTGCAAGTTATTCAGCTATCACCCGTCCATATCACTCTATAAATGCCTGTCACCTGCCACCGACGCTATATATTTTTTGAAACTGACGAAGTCGTGCAAAGACACACACACACACACACACACACACACACATATTTCGATCGGTTTTCAATTTTGTATGTATTTAACTGGGAAAAAAGGAGCATAAGATCTTAATGACGTGGTCTGTGCCCTTCAGTTCCTTGTATTTTTCTCAGAGACCCCGATATTGTTGATTAATTTCCAACAATTACAAATGCAATGAGGAATTTTTCCGTTGAAAAAGTATTCCTTTTTCATAGGGAATTTGAAAAGAATTTCGTCATAAACATACAGCATCGGATGTTAAACCTTATTAAAACACACTTGTCATATTGCAGCACACATATCCTCACGTCTCTATGAACAAAACATTACATCGCCAATACAGCCAAATATAAAATAAGCTTTTTATTTGAAGGTAAGCAGAGAGATTGCCAGTGTAACATTCAATATCATACTTCCAATCATGTTAATACCATACTTACTGGCTTCAATATAGATATCAACAAAAAGTCATTTCTACTGTGACATGAGTTAAATACCGTGTAATCTGGTAGTATATACTAACATTTTGCAGAAATATATGGCAAGGATATCAAACTTAAAATAATTCAGCAGCAAATTTCTCAACAATTTATGGGCTCTTATGTAATAGATTAAGCGGTGTCATAATTCCCAAGACAGCTGTATGGTATTAAAACACATTCTAAATCAAATTCTAAATGTAGAGGACACAACGAACAAAGCGAGTAATAGAAATTATGAATTGGAACAGAAATCCTAAAACCCCGAATGAAAAACATTAATACAATAATAGTCTACTGGCACAGATAACATCAGTAAAATTGGCATGAACATGAGCCTCTGAGTAGATGAAATAAATCAAACATAGGAGTAATGTTATCTTATTGCAGGGAGTAGCGATATGCGACATCGACAGCGAAGTGGGTCAGCAAAGAGTTAAAGAGCTGAAGAAAGAATATGGAGAGGGGCGAGTTATCTTTATTGAGGTCGACGTGAGGAACTATCAGCAATTCGAAGGTGACAGAAATTTATTATGGCGTGCTGAAAAGTCACTATAAATATAATTATAATGCTCATTAAAAACCGATTGACATTGTCCCCTAATTATCTACAAAATTGCTCACGGTTGGTATTATGTCTGAAACATTAAGCATTAGACTAAACCATGTATGTATAACAAGAGTGATGAATTTCTAAACGATCCACATACATTGAAGATAAACGCATCCACAAAAGTGAAGTAAGTCTGTTGATTTCTTCTATTTTCTCTTCTCCTCGTCAAATATTACAAATAGTTTATTACATGTGAATGTATTTTAAATTTCATATCAACAGCGTAAGAAATGAGACAAATGTACAATTTGGTGTACGGTCTAGAGAAACGTGTTATTTACAGCCTTGTTGAAAATGTATAGTTAGACATCTAAACACATTGCAGTAATTCGTTACCATGAACATTTTTCTTTCAGTTGGTGCGATTAATTTAATTAATAGGGGAAAATCATTTGCTTCACGACTACAGAAGGAACGTTTATTTCAATTTTAATAGAAACAGTGATCTGCAGAAGCAAAGTTTGATTAGTCTGATGTCACGAAACTGACAAAATAACTGTCGCTTTCCCTTAAGAAAGGTACCTCTAAGAAATTTTGCTGCATGAGAAACTCGCAGTCTACAAATTCGGTAGGTATTGGACGGAATAACGGCAAATTTCAAATTATCGATACTGCAGGGCAAGAAATGAAATTTGGTACGTATTACTGATTTAGAGCGGCGATTTCCAAAATCCTATTGACTGCAGAAGCGTTACTTTTCGTAATATGCATGTGCTAACAAATACCAAACTCTGAAAATAAATGCGTGACTTCAGGCTCTCACCGCAAAATAGAAGACAACTGCACTCCTCTGGGTCATTACGCAGCGAGCATCGATCTCATCTTCAAGGACCGAAATTTTTACGGGAAACGTCGGTAAGAGATTTCCAGTATTCCCTGCGTAATAACCTAGAAAACTGACATTCTCTTGCATTCAATAACGCAGTACGTAGGGTGTTCTATAGCCACTTGATATACGATAGGCGCTGATAAGTAATGCACACAGTGAAATATTTTGCCAACGGAGAAAAGAAGCGATGCGTGCTCAGTGTGTTCTTGTAGCAACAACCCTCTCGCACAGCGGTGCAAAGTTTCATTCCTTTCTCTACACCGGTTCTAAAACAGTGCGTGTTAGCATGGAGTCGTGTTATGGTGGCATGTCAACGAGATTGAAGCAACGTGCGGTGACTGAATTTTAAGTGCTGAAAACGTAAAGCCAGCTGAAATACATCGCCGTTTACAGGCTGTGTATGGTGAAGACACTGCTAACAGAATTAAAGTAAATCGTTGGCCCATTAAATTTCGTGAATGTGAACCAGGTCGTGCCAATATTGTTCACCAACCTCGCAGTGGAAGGCCGGTTTCCGTGACAGATGACAAGGATCAAAAGCAGGTTGATGAACTGATCAAGCATGACCGTCGTGTCACTCAGAAGCAGATAGAAGGTAGGCTAGGAATGTCTAAAGAAAGAGTGTATATCATTGGTTTACTCGTACTTAATTACTTACTCCATGGTGCAGAGTCCTTCTTGAAAAGCTAATTGTTTTGCAGCTTGTCAGCAACTTACTAAAAAAAAAACTTAATAGATATCAAGCCATCTGTTTACTGACATAGATTTGCAATAGATTGTTGTAAGGGGACATTCAACAAGCATGTGTTTTGAAGTTTATTTTTGTTTATTTCTTAGATTCGAAGCCCTTTTTTCGTAAGAAAAAAAAAATCTGTGATTATCGTTTAAGATCGACATTTATAACAACTTTGTAGTGTGTACCTTAAATATACTCAACACGTAATGAAAGAGGAGCTTTTATATTTATTGTACAGCGCATTAACTCCTGCAGTTGACACTTAGCAACAGCCGCATCTTTAAAACTTATAATATAAACATAATAATATTGTCAGTCTAACGACCGTAATGCAAACCACGCAAAACCAGAAGTCCGCCGTCAACACTGAATTATTTTCATGCAGACACACATTCTTCACTTCCGTTCCAAAATTACAGAGAGTTTCTTCAGACTGCTCCCGCACTCTGAGTGGTACAAAAGTAACGTGTGATGAAGAGACCTTAATGACGTGTATGAAAATTCAGCAAACTGGAAGGCAACGCTGTGACAGCAAACCTGTTGGGGAAATCTAAAGAACAAACAACACACAATATACGATCCGACATCTTTATTTATTACTCACAGATACATAGACTTCTCTTACTTTCAGATATATACTCAGTTCCAGTGATCCTTCATTTCCTCCCCCACCCTGGTCAAACTCCAGGGGGATGACCAGCTGAATAGGGCGGACTACAACGCTTCCGTCTGCTCCGTGGAGTACGGCTGTTCTTTTGGCACCGTCTCTCCACAACTTCAGATCCACCACCTGGGTCTTCTTCCACATGTGCCTGGGGAGGCGATCCCCTTGCAGGAGGACGATGTCTTCGGCTCGGACTTTTCATGAACTTTTATTTGCCTGAAAGGCTTCATGGAAGTTTCTTAAGTCTAGGAGGTATTTCTTTTCCCAGTGTTTCCAAAAGGCGACTGCCAGTTTCTGTGTCTTTTGGTGTGCCTTTGTGAGTTTTGTCTCAGTTTGTGGTTCTGTTACAGAGGGTAACGTTCTCAGTGTTTCGCCACTCAGTAAATGTGCTGGTGTCAATGCGTCCTCTGTGTCCTGAGTTATGGGCCTCGAATTCAGGGCGGCTTCGATGTTGACGACAGTGGTGACCAACCCTTCGTCCGTGGCTTGTGACCATCCCAATATATTTCGTACGCATCTTTTTGTGGTGCCTACCATCCTTTCTACCATCCTCCACACCAAGCCACCCTGGGAACGATGAACTTTCACGTAACATCGTACTGGGTCATGAGTCGATGTTTTGGTGCCCGAGAGGGCTCCCTACATCTCTGAAAGCTCCCTGTTTGCCTCCTGAAATGTTTGTGCATTGCTAGTGTAGATAGTATGCGGTAGGCCACGGCGTTCAATGAATCTCTGGAAGGCCAAGAGGAACGTGTCCGTAGTCATGTCACTGCAGAGCTCTAAGTGTACTGCGCGTATTGTGGCGCACGAGAACAGCGCGATAAAGCATTCCTTCAAATGGGGTGTCCCTTAGTCAAGGAGGGGTTCGGCGAAATTTTGCCGGTAACCTGAAAGGGCTTGGAGGCAGTTACCCTATCGGGCGGCATAGGAGCCTTACGCTCCTGTCCGGAGGGGTTCTTCGCAATTTAACACGGAAGGCACTTGTAAGGACATTCTTGATTGCCGGTCGAGACCGCAATATCCAAAATTCCTCTCTCAATTCCGACAACACAAGGCGACCTCCAAAAAGATGCAGATGGACGGGCGTCTGCATAATCAACAGAGCTGTGAAATGGTTCGACCTATGAAGCAGGATGGGGAGTATCTGTTTTCTTGACAGATAAGCGAACTGGAGTGTTCCGCCGATGCGTAAAATCCCGTCCTCAAAGAGGGACTGAAGCGTGCTATCAGTGATTCACTCTGTAGGGGGCAGTTCCGTTCAAGAGCCTGACTCTCTGGCCTGAAGCTGTTCTTCTGCACTTCCCTGACCCAATACCTGCGCGCTTCCGTTAGTTCTGAGAAATCCCGTTCCTCTGGAGATCTTCTCTGCTGCCTCGAGTGTCGCATAAAAGAAAGAACGCAGGCCGTCACACTGAGCAGTTTCCAAAGAGAGTAGAATCCGGAGGATTCGATAAGGAGGTCGTGGGTTTCAGTGGACCGAACAAGGAGGGGTTGTTTCCTTTCATATGGAAATGAGTGATGCGTGCGCGCCAAACACCGTGACAAACGACGCGGTTTTCGCGACAGCCACGAAGGACTGTGCCTCCATTTTTGCAGCCCCTTGAATTGCTTGTCGGTAACACCATGTGAGAATTAATAAGCCGGACTTTCCTCGCCTGGACAGTGTTTCCACTACGTGGGAGTAGTGTCTTCCATCTGTTTGGGTCACGAATCGAGCCAACGCCACTGTCGAATCCGACGACAATGTAGCTTCCGTGATACGTATCATATCCGTCTACTTGCAGAAATAATTCAGCAAATATGCTCCAACTAACGCCGCTCTAAGCTACAGTCTGGGGAGGGTTATTTTATTAAAGGGACCCAGGCTTTCAAACTGCATACAAGTCGTACAGAAATTTCTGTCCCATCTGTTGATCGAATGTAGAGCGCAGCCCCATATGCTCTCTCGGAAGCATAGCAAAATACATGGATTTGACAGTTAGTTTTGCCCATGGTTCATGCACATCTTGGAATATGGATGTCCCTAGGTGGGGCAGGAATATTATCCAATTGCGCCAGAGTGTCCCCAAATCGTCTGGCTGGAGCTCGTCCGACCACACACCCCTAAGCAATTAGTCTTGAAAAAATAGCTTCCCGGTTATGAGGATGGCGAAATGAGACCCAAGGGGTGGTAGAATTTTGGTTGGCCCCTCCCGTGCCTTGTCTGTGACGTCTGTGGTCCGCGAACATGGTATGCCGTACGGTGTTCTAGCTCACTCCTAGAACCTGGGTTGTAGATTTTTTCAAGGCCACCCACTCTCAATACGTTCCTCAACGGTTCTGAGGTGGGAGACCCATTACCCCCTTCGGGAGAATAATTTGCCGCATAAAAGCAGTGAGTTGGTAGTAGATAGTGATGGCACCGTTACTGTCTTCCGCACTTTCTGCAAAATCATCTATAAATGTGCAGCTATCAACAAGAGATGCCGCGATGTGAAATCTGGCCGGGTGCATGGTGGGTAATTCACGTAATGTCGCCGAAAGAAGAAATGGACTGCAGGTGAGGCCGAAGGGCAGACGAGTAAAGCGGTAACAGCTCACTTCATCTGTTATGTTGTAGTCTTCTCCATTGTCTCGGGTCATGCGATACAAGAAAACACTTGTAAGATCACTGTCCTTCTCGTCCAGCAGTAACTGAAGCAAAGTCTGGTGAATGTCTGCTACAATGGTCACCGGGTTTAGCAGGAAGGGTAACAACAATGCGAATACCTCACGCAGAAGATTTGGCCCCATTTCCAGAGTGCCATTTAGTGGGTACGCGCCTTTTTCATGTGACGATGCGTCGAATACGACTCGTCATTTAGTGTCTCCTCATTTCCCTTTGGACACCGCATGATGAGGTAAGTAGAATGCGCCCCCTGTTTCTCCGGGCCGACAACCTCAACTTGCCACGTTGTATGTAGTCCATTATGTGAGTGTACGTAACGTGACACCAGTTCGCATTCTTCCTTAGCTTGGCTTCCAACGACTTCAACCTGTTCTCTTCGGACTATTGGTTGCTTGAAAGAGTAACGTTCTCCTTCTTGGGAAGGGAAACGACTCTTCGGCTATCCTCTATTCGCAAGCATTCGTAAAATGCTTGCAGAACGGCTGAATACTTGTTATCCCATGGTTCTTCGTGTCGGGCTGCAATTCCAATAGATTCCAAATCCCAGAATCGCTTCATCTCTGCTTCGTGTAGAGGATTGGACCCCTCGAATTGAAGGAGTTTGACCGCAGCTAAGTTGACCGAAATACCGGATCGGCTTTCGCTAAGTACCCACTGAAGCCTTAAAGGCAGTAGCAACTAGGACAGTGATATGCTCAAAGGCGGATTGTCCTTTAAATCTTCCAGTACTGGTCGCCTACGAAAAGGATTTCTATGGTAAGGTCCTATTGATCCCTGTGGTCCGGGAAATTTAGCTTGGGAGTGTGCGTCATCCCGTTGACGTCCTGTGGCACGGTGGGTTGAGGTAATAATCCATAGGCGCTCTCAAATGCAGTGATGGTCGTGCTGGAGTTGGTACAAAACCCTTTCAGGTCCAAGCGGAATAGTCTTCGCGTGTTTTACGTAATATACGGCGATTCAAATCACGAACCGTCAAATTTCGCTAATCGACCACATCTAGTTTCAGGGCTTCTATAATGGACGTGCTTATGCAACTTTTTTCACTACCGCTGTCCAGTACACGGCGGGTGAGCTTGCTCGGGTCGATTGGTCCGACTATCTGAACCCTGGCGTTCTGAAAGTAAAATAAATTGTGCAAGGGAATGTCGACCTTGCTGACGGACAGGACGTTCGCCGGAAGGACTGGGGTATCGTTTGTCCGGTCGGCATTTTACATGACTTGTGGCGTGACCCTTTGCATTCAGTGCGCATGGCCTTGCCCTTCGTCGCCCACTGTCGAACGGCGTGTCCCCGATTAAGGCAGAAGAATACCTGTTGGTTGACTTCATTTTTCAACCCATTCCTTTCTGTCGGTTATTAGTTGGCAGTCTTGAGCCCAATGCCTTCTAGTTTCACAGAAGGCGCACAAGGATTTGGGCGTTCGCTTAATCAGTCTTTTGGGTTTTGGTAACCTCGTGCTTAGTTGGAAGGCGGCGGCTGTACGAAACTAGGCAGGAGCTAGCGAAGACTCGCCTCGTATTTTCTGAGTGTTGAGAGCTCCATCGATTTCCTTGTTAAGCGATTCCATAATTTCGTTATACAGCTTTCTGGAATTCCTTCCCTATTTGCGTGAATAAGCCAACGTCTGCAGACGTCGGCTGGAAAGGCGCGCAGATAATTTCGTACTAGGATGCGCACGTAGACGTCTATGTTTTCCCCTTGTGCCTTAAGAGCTTCGATTCGGCGATGGCATTCAATGTACGTGGAGTTGAGCGCCTCCGGACTGTCCGATCGGTTCTGTTGCAGGTCCTCCAAGTAGTCTACATGAGCTTGGATTATTCTGTGTTTATCCCCATACCGGGCATGGAGGATATTCGTTGTTTGTGCATACGTCTCTTCCTTCACGGCAATTCCGTCTACTAGACGCTTTGGTTCCCCTTCTAAATACAGGCGGAGGAAAATGTGCTTGTTAATAATGGTTACGGACCGGTTATTGTCAATTGAAAATTCGAATTGTTGGGAAATCTTGACCACGTATCGATATTCCATGCAAAAGTTTCGTTTTATAGTGGGCAAATTGATTTCCTGAATTACCGTAGGTTGTGAGAGCGTGGTCTGCGATTTTCCTGTAGTATGAGTCGCAGTTTCTTCTCGTTTGACTTTAACAATCCTGTTGGCCTGGAGCTCAGCTCTCTTCACGCCATCCACCAATTCCTCGCATTTTCCATGTCTGCTGCATACTGTTCATCATGAAGTAAAACGTGAAAAAAGTGGTCTAGTACAATTAAATTTTGCAAGACCTCCTGAAGGGAGTCCCTATTGTGATCGGGCATTTCGATTCCGTCGAATCATCAAATGTATTCATTGCATTCATTATACGAGTAGCGTGGGCGGCTTCCGTTGCGCGTTTGCGCAAGGCTATGTTGATAGCGTGAGGAGTCTTTCTGAATTCCAAAAGCTTGCCATTGAATAATCATTCTGATGATGCGATGTAGTTACCGTTTCCAGGGGGTCCGTGAAACGAGATATTAAGGTAGATCACGGATGAATGAAGGATGGTTATCGTTTGTAGTGGTCGTTCGAAAAGATAGAATTTGTATTATCGATCCAGCTGTTGGTTACCGTCGATCACGGATGAGTGAAAGGTAGTAATCGTTTGTAAATGGCCAGTGGATGTGGAAGAGTCTGTGTTACCTACTGAAGGCTTACACGCGTTTGGCGACAAAGCAACCGTTACATCTTCCTATCATTAAATTCTATCAAATATAATTTGTTCTAACGGGGATTTCATGCACTATAAGAGACGGAGTGGTGAGATTTAAACGCTGAACATGTAGCTGTCTTGCTGGCGTCTCAGAAGGGCGTCTGCATTCCACTACGGCACCTTGCACTCGGGATCTTACTCCCTCTACCTTTTGGGCTTCCAGTTCTTTGGTAAAGCTGTAACGTGCGTCCTTCGAACAAATGTTGTTCACTAAACTCGTCTTTTTCCCGCCACGTCCCGGGTTTCCGGCACCAATAATTTGGGGAAAACTCAAGAACATAAAAACACACAGGATAATCTCCAAATTTTTGCCATATTGCTCACAGATACAAAGACAACTCTTACATTCTGAGACATACTCAGTTCCAGTGATCCCTCACAAAACCTACGTCTTCTTATCGGTACAAAACTTAGTGAGCAGCATTTGTGAAATTTGCATGAAAAAGACTAATGGAAATTCATGCGCTGATACATTCCTGGAACAATGTCGTTGATATTTTATACACTTTATTGCCCATTTTAGATATAAGGAGAGAAAAAATTCAATACAGGAATGTCATTCATACTACCGTACTGGACTAACGCAAATTAAATAGCGTTATGCAACACTGTCCCTCCTCTCAAAGCCATTAAGGCATATAGACGGTGTAGAGATGCAGGCCAACCTCAATAAATTCCATCCTCGGCACAGGATGGAGGTGATTTGTTAAGTTCAAGATCCGGCAGTTTTACCCCCCGGGTAGAAACCCCGTAACATTTAAATACAATGATCGGTGGGCAACAGAACCGGTCTGGATGTGTTGCAATAAATAACCCTTGCCCCAACCGAGAATCGAGTCCCTGACTGTCCAGCCCATAGCCTACTCAGTACACTCACTACACTTTCTTTTCAAACATTACTCTACATTTAACGTTGCTACAAGCCAACTTTTCGTTTCCATCTTCACATGCTGCCACAGTGGTCCTTATACACTGCAAGATTAATCCTGTCCAACCATCACATTGGGTTTCAGTAATATCATTTCCATAACCCTGTGTACACTTGCACGTATATAGCGAAAGTGGTACAACATTACATACAGAAACTGTAACGGACAGATAAATAGACTCTGTCAGACGGAATTCCTGAAGCGAGGGGTCAGAGAATGAATTGCTTAGGAAAGACAAGATTATACACCATACAGTAAATGTCATCAGTTAACTGAAAACTTTCACTTTATGACAATGTCTTTGTTGCAGAGGCTTTCCAAAGGACCACTGAAACTTTCGGGATACTGGACATCGTAGTTAACAATGCAGCAATACTTGACGAAATTGACTGGCAGAAATCAGTTGACATTAATCTGGTACGTCACATCCGTCTATACTGTGTATACAATTACAGA
>Ga0123357_10014543_pt1 | contig 10277 bp, 12 predicted proteins | sample TergutEmb28metaG_FD_89873 | JGI IMG/M metagenome (GOLD analysis project Ga0123357, IMG submission 89873) | Embiratermes neotenicus P4 segment gut microbial communities from Petit-Saut dam, French Guiana - Emb289 P4 | ecosystem: Host-associated > Arthropoda: Insects > Digestive system > Gut ... | reverse complement strand
GGCGGGGGTGTCAGTTCAGTCGGCTGCTGGCAGCCGAGGTGTGCGCATCAGCGGTAGTAATGCTGGATAGACTGTGTCCGATACAGTGCACGACTGCTGGCTACCCCCTCCATTCGCCTTTTCCCCCTTCACTTCTCCACCCGTGCGTTTCCGTGTGCCATCACATTCCATTTCTGCTCTACCACTGTACAACTGTAGGCCTACAAATGCTCGGGCGTTTTGTTTTGGTATCACCCAATGGGTAAGTTTACAAAAGCAAATTTCTGTAAAGATGAAAAATGACTCTACACAACGGACATACACAACAGGTATCACAACCCACCCACTTTCTGTGCTTCGTGTGAAGACGGAACAACTGCAAATCTCAGAAACGTCGCAATTTTAATTTAAAACTTCCCTTTAGGTTTTTCCAACCAAAACCCTACACGTGTTTCTGTTCTTTCCCACTTGTGCCGTACCTTATTCCTTACTTACTTACTCCATGCAGCAGAGTCCATCTTGAGAAGCGAACCGATTCTCAGCTAGTCAAGAAATTACCGCATTTTATGGAAACCGAAGGTTCATTACCGCGTTTACACAGCCCGCCACAGACCTACCTATCCTGAGGCGATCAATCCAGTCCATGCCCCCACATCCTACATCCTGAAGATCAATCTTAATATCATCCACCCATCTACGCCTGGTCTTACAAGTGGCCTCTTTTCCTCAGGTTTCCCAACCAAAACCCTATACAAACCTCGTGCTACATATCCCACCCATATCATTCTTCTCTTTTAATCACCCGAGTAATATTCGGTGAGGAGTACAGATCATTAAGCTCCTCGTTATGCAGCCTTCTCCACTCCCTTGTTACCTCGTCCCTCTTAATCGCAATTATTCTCCTCAGTACCCTATTCTCAAAAACCCTCAGCCTACGTTTTCCCTCAATATGAGCGACCAAGTTTCACACCCATACACAACAAAAGGCAAAATTGTAGTTCTATACGTATTATATCTTAATCTTTAAATTTTTGGATAGCAAACTGGAAGACAAAAGACTGCACCGAATGATAGCAAGCATTACCTGACTTCAATCTCCTCTTAATTTTTTTCTGAATTTTTGATAACGTTAACGTTGTTCCCAAATATTTGAACTATTCCATCTTTTCAAAGGAACTATCGTCAATCTTTATATCGTGACTTCTTTCTGCATTCTGATCTCGAGACATGACTATTTACTTAGTTTTCACAGCGATTACTTCTAGTCCAATCTACTTACTTGCAACTACTAAAGATTCTGTGTTTTTCTTTATAATACGCAGGCTTCCACTCAATATATTAACATCATCAGCACAAACTAGAAGCTGATTTGTATCATTTAATTTCAAGCCATCCTGGTTTACCAGAACTCTCCTAAAGGCGTACTCTAAAGCAGAGCTGAAAAGCAATGGCGATAAAGCGTCCGCTTGTTTCAAACCATTCTTATTATAAAAATGTCAGACAAATGTTTGCATAACGGAATATGCTGTATGTTTCATTCAGACACGCTTTTATGAGCCTTACCAATTTAATGGGGATACCAAACTCAATGAGAAAATTATACAAGACCTCCCTGCTAAGCGAATCATTTAGCCTTGACAGCAGGATGTTAGATAAAATCTTGCACGTAGTTGACAAAAGTGATATGCCTGTACAATTACTACAATCTGTTGTATGACCCTTCTTATAGATTGGTACACTGATAGACTCCTTCTACTCCTTAGACAATTGCTCCTTATTCCGAATAGATATAATCAGTTTATGTATCTTAGAGCGAATTGTTCTACCCCCTGCTTTAATCGATTCTGTTGGGATTTGATCAATACCTGGTAATTTATAGCTTAACTTTTCAATAGCCATCTCAACTTCAAAGGTGCTCGGCTCAGGCACTAGTCGTTCTGCTGAATGTACTTCTGTCTGCCTAATATCATTAACCCCATGTACATTCAATAGCTGAGAGAAATGGTTCCTCCACCTAGTCAAAATACTATAGTCTGTAACCAAATCACCATTTTCTTCCTTTACTCTATTAGTTCCAGGCTCGCAACCCTCTTAAAGCCACTGATGACCCTATACCAGTCTCTGATATTTTTGATATTACTGTTAGTTTCAAGTTCATCAAGTTTAGCTTTCAGATATTCCTCCATTTTCTACCTGAAAAGTAAACTAGCTTCACAGCTTACATAGTTTAGATTACATACATTGCTGTGGTTTGGATCTTGTAACCAGTGAATTTTAGCCTGCTTCCTTTGATCTAAAAATCGTGAACATTCTTCATCAAACCATGGTTTATGCTGCTTCAATTCATACAGACCTATATTTTCTTTAGTTAAGGTTCTGATATGCTCTTTAATGTTTACCCCAGCCCAATTTATGCCCTCGCTACCACTGAAGTTCTCCAAAGCTATAATCCTGTTCGAGATCTTAATCTGATACTCTTTCCTAACATCCAGCTCACTTAGCTTCTTGAGATAAAATCTTTCCATATCAAACTTCTGTGTTGTTTGTTTACTTACTGTCAATCTTTCTTAGCTTTTGCAAGCATCAGACAGTGATCAGTATAAGTCAACTCCCCTGAATTATCGTACATCGAATATACTCGAATGCCATCTCCTGTCTATCAATATGTGATCAATCTGAGCATTAGTCTTCCCATCAGGAGAGGTCCAGGTGTACTTGTGAATATTTCGGTGCGGGAACATAGTGTTCTTTAGATTTTTTGATGTGGCAAAGTTTACTATTCTAACACCATTATCATTGCTATCCTGATGTAGACTCTCATTCTCAGTTCTCAGTTTGAAAATATTCTCTCTCCCCAGTATTTCATTGAAGTCACCTAACAGTATTTTCGTATAGCACTGAGGAAAATGATCGACACCCCCTCATATTGTCTTTTGAATAACCACTTTTCTCCTCACTTGGTGCATGCACATTCAAAACAATGATATTACACCAGCGACCTCTCTGAACTATATATGACATCCTATCACTAACAAAACTGTAAGGTAAAGCCATCCCATGACAGGCCTGGACAGGCCCTGAGGGTTCCAGGAGGATGAGGCTCCCAGATTTCAAAACAAACGGCACATGAAAATGGTAAAGTTGCCAGCCCGAGGCACTGGCCGCCCTTACCCCCAGGAAATATTCCTGGTGCCCGTTTACGTTAGAGGCTGGGTCAAATCCAGGGCCACAGTGCGACCGGAAGGGTTATGTCAATGAAAAATGCCAATGACACCATCGGGAATCGAACCCGCGACCTTCCGGCTTGTAGCGCAGTGCCTCAACCAACTGCGCCACAGCGTACCCCCACTATCAAACTGTACAACAACTAAATGTAATTTATATTTTGTTAATCCCCTGGCTACTGTTGTATACAGGTTCCTTACATTCCACGTACCAAATCTCATGTCCCTTTTCCATTGCTTATGTTATACCAAAGGATCAGTCCAGGCCTGCGGCACATGTATCTGTTTCGTAACAACGCCAGTTTTTAAGGTGAAGAATTGGAACCTCGCTCAATCCCGAAGCTTGAGGACCATCCCTTGTGGTTTGTCTGCGACTGCTTATTCAATATATTCGCAGCTACCCTCCATATTGGAGGCCGTTCCTCCATCCGCAACTTCAGGACGCGCCATGCCAATAAGACAGACACCCACTTATCAGGGTCCTATCCCTATGGACAGATTTTATTAAATAACTTGCAACTCACGCTTTGTATGCCCATAAAATGCGCTCTGCCGATCAGAAACGTCAAGTCCTGCATGTAAAGTACCTGTGTAATAGCTCTACAGTGGCTATGATTATGGTGGTGGTGGTGGTGGAGCAGGTGGTAACAGTAATACTGATGCAGAATAATCTATTCCTTTTTGCATGTCATAAGATTAGAACTTATGTCGGGAAGTTAATTACCTAGAATTACGACTTTCGTAGGTTCATGCAATCGCTGTCCCTCCAGGCAGATTCCTGACAGCTGCCTGAAACGGGCTTTGGGTGTGTCCTCTCCTGCACTGCCGATTCACCGTTAATACAAACTCCTAAATTGCTGAAAAAGCAGTCTGTATATCCCTTCCGAAAAAAAGGCAAATGACGATCATATAGTTAGCAGGCTGGACTTAACAGTCGTAGATATAAAGGACCAAGTGCGAACCGGGTAGATATTATACCATCACGTGGTTCGTTGTAGACTTTGGACCATGCCATCTACAAATTGCAGAATGCCTGTTCTGATGCAATAAACGCAATCACTGTTGACTACCTGCCACTATTACATTCTCTAGATATACAAGGCTCCACATTCGCAATTGCTTCTGTAGCTGCTGTCATTAACTTTCGAACCCAGGGCATATACGTATTTGGTCAGACTCCTTCAAGTGCCGTGACCCCGCTGCCGGGCCTCAGCAGGTTGTATATCCCTGCGATCAAGAGATCTGTACAAGACGCGTCATCCCTCAGGAGACCTGGAGATCGCTTGAGGCCTTCCCCATTTAAAATTTAGAACATCTAGGCAGAACTATTACAATCAATAACACACTTCGTGCCCACCTAAACCCGTCAAAATTTAACAAAATTAGAATAGGCCTTTTGAAATGATATACATATCGGTATGGAACAACTGCAATATATTGAGTTTTATGCTCGTAATACATTCCTTAATAATCATTTATATCACATAATTCCTGAAGTGCATTTTGACCACATTTTGGCAGGAACATTTCTGGTGTTCTGCAATACAAGAATAAAATAATTCAGGTGGAAAAGGATATATCAGTATATACGGAGAGGCCTCGCTTGTTAACACTACATCGAGGGTCTCGATTTTTAAAGCTTCTGACGGTGATATGACACACTGATCACTCTGTGCCTTGCACCAACTTGCTACAACCACTACGTTTCGAAAATTGGCCCTACTTCCTAAATCACGTGAACTTCAGAAAGGCAATGTACGTATAACGTAACAATGAGGGGCGTTCTTCCAACCATTGCTGCAGTGGAAAGCAATAAGTATTACATATTCTGCGTGTGTTTCTGTAGCCTTGGTTATCCAGCGTGCAAAGCGCATTCGCATATTGTCATGTGGCCTGTCCAGCTTTACAGTATTTTTCCACATTTTCTCACAAACGGCTCGATTTTCGGAAACAAAAATTAGTAAATATGTAACGTGTGTTTTGAGTTCCCCTACAGCTTTCTTCTGAAGCATTTCTCACTCTAAGAAGAACTAAGCGAGATATGAGAAAGTATGTCCAGTGGTCTTCAATGAAAGTACCCGTTATTCTTCTCCGATATTAATGGAACTCGAACTTCGACAGTTTTGCGAAAAATACATAAGTATCAAATTTCATGAAAATCCGTCCAGCGGGAGCCGAGTTATATGCGGACGGAAGGACAGACATGACGAAGCAAATAGTCGCTTTTCGCAACTTTGCGAACGCGCCTAAAAGTATGGGTTTAGAGCGGCTTCACGTAGAGGAAAATCGTAGTAAGACTTTGTGTGCACCTGATTTATGAAATATAGTGGCTTCAAAAAGTGGGACGGTGGACAAAGTCCAAAAGAATAGTTTTAATCAGACAGTCTTGATGTGTATACATGGATACCAGTACTAAGTGTAACTGCCCTCTCAGTCAGTCTGAGAGTTGGTCATGGCCCACTTCACACGCCACTAACAATGACTCTGGAACACTCTCCGACCTTTCCAACCCGGGGACTCAACAGTGGCACACATAAAAAATTGAAATATTCTAACCTTAACCACTATTTGGTCTAGTAAGCAACATCCACAGACCAAAAAGATAAAGTGTAATTACATTTCTCACAATAAGAACGACGAGAGAGAGAGAGAGAGTTAGCTGATTGTAACAAGGACAGCCCCAGTTAGGAAGTACAACATACAGCTTCATTCGCTGTCGGTTATTTCTCAACCCTTTCTCCCTACTATTGTCAGCCCATGCTTATTCCCGGACTTCATTAACCAAACAACAGTGAGAAACACCTAGTAATAAGAAGAGGAGATGAAACATTTTGTACTGCTAACCGTGTGTGGATATAATAAACTCAGTACAATATGTATGCAATACAGATCATAGGCGTAACATGGGGGGGGGGGAAAATGCCCCCCCCCCTATATTTTTTTTACCTACTAATTGTTTTTTGGATCTATCAATGAAACACAAAAAAAAATGTATGAAAAACAAAGCAAAGGGGGAAAAGGGGGGGGGGGGGGAAATGCCCCCCCCCCAATATTTTTTCTACCTACGAATAGTTTTTTGGCTACTGAGATGAAAAGCAGCAAATAAAAAAAATTAAGTGACAGTGGGGCGAAAAATGTGTATGTCTATTACTGTCTGGTTCAAACTAATCGTCCCCCTCTTTCTAACTTCACTGCATCGTTCAGTTCCTAATACCCATGGACGATTTTGCTCCAAACCCCCCACCCTCACCCCAATGTTATTAGCCAAGTTACGCATACGATGCCAACGATTTGAAAGCCACTCACTATGTTTTCTCAGCCATTCACTAGACTGCATGCATTTTCCGGACAGCTGTGTGCTTAACTGAGTGAGCCAACAATTTATGAACGGATGTGACCAAAATTCAATATTCACATACCAACAACCGATAATCATTCCTCAAAAGTATTTTTTTAAGATAACAGATTTAAGTCTTCTAATATGTCACACTGTGTCGTTGGTAGACAGAATTCCTGGACTGCTTGACCACGAAGAAGAAAGAACTCAGGACCTTCGAAACGTCGGGAACTATTCACCCAACGACACAGCTGAACAACCCGGAAAACCTGAATTTTCAGCAACGCGGCTGACAGAACTTCAAATCTCGCATTTTTAGATCGCTAGTTCAGTCGAATGCTTGTACGAATTACGTCAACTCATCCTTGTCCTCGGTTAATACGTCACGAATGTAAGCACGCATGCGCAGCCACTGGTTAGTGGTCAGTTCATGCCATGGCGGTCACTGCAACTGAATGAGCCTCAGCGCCATATCAGCCATAGCGGCAAAACAGATAAAAGTGACGGTCGTTCGTCTGTAGCTCGTCACATAATAGTTCTAACTATCATAAATAACGCTTAAACATTCTAATAAGACAGACATAAAAGTAAACTGTGTAGGGGTTAACACCATTCGGAATGCTTGGACACAGAATTTCGGCCCAGAGTGAACGTCACGGTAAAATGAAGACCAGTCCTACTTGTTATTTGGGAGGTCCTAGGATCAAGTGTCTGCCCAGAGAACGGATATCTTGACAGAGGGTTGTCGTCGTTTCCTCAGCCAAGAAATTCTATTATAACACGACCGATTCTTTCCACGTCCTTCTCTACTATTCGACGTTATATACAGTGAACCCCTCATACAGCCGTTAAATACAACAAACAGCAAATAAAACCATTTTAACTGAGCGGCCATTCGGATTTTCCCAGCACATAGCGCATTCCCGCAAACCAAGTTAATGGCCAACAGCTCTCCGCCACGTCTTTTTCGAGGTCGGCAGGCTTTTATAAACACTTCTTACCCCACCGATAGTATTTCTTAGTGGCTCTAAGTCTCCCCTGGCGAACGCTGCGATAGTAGCCAGGTTACTACACCTTTTTCTTCTTCTTCTCCTTCTTCTTCCTCCTCTTCTTCTTCTTCCTCTTCTTTTTCTTCTTATCATTATTCTACGGCGCAACAGCCTAATATCAGGCTTTAGTCTCCCAATCTTAGGCTTCGAGACACATGAAGTTTTACTGGGAGAGGTTTTCAGCCCCTCGCCCAACCCCCAAACCCTCTGTATTTATGACCCCCGGAGACAGGGTGGCTCAGCTATACCCCTAGGCACTGGGTAGCTCGGGACCTCGAGAGCGCCACTTCCCGTACTCACAACAATTGTGAACACCTGAGGTCCCTTTAAATCCTCATCTACGAACTATGCAAGAACATCTCATTCGACATTTAAAGACCTGTAACCCTTGTAGTTAAAAAATCCTTAAATAATGTAGGGTTTAATCTACAAGACACACTCAACGCCAATCAATATTTGTCAAATAAAATCGCAAACTATGCGGAAAGAAGCAGTAGTGGCCCGGTGGGCGTTTAACTTTAATCACTTTTCAGGAAATCACGATAATGTAAGCCGGTTTCTCGAACGGCGTTCGAGCTCTGCAGTACAGGTCAAACACGTTACACATGAGATAACCCGCTAAGGAGGTACAACCGTTAGGACTCGAACACATCGCTAGTGCGTTAATACGTAATATGTAGTTGATAACGTACCGTAAGGAAAACACGTGTGACAGTGAAGCCTCTAAGACTGCAGGAAGGGCTTTCTGAAACAAAAGAAACATCTGTTAAGACAGATAAAATCAGTTTAAAGTACAAATTTCACAAAACGCAACAATATAAAAAGGAAATGTCCAGCTTCTCTCAAGGAAACAGGAAGTTCAGGTAGTAACAACCCAGATAGAAGAGCATCCTGCACAAATAGGACAACCAATATTTGCACATAACGTGAAAATGGACGGTACCTTCTTTGTGTGGCAAAGTGATTAACACATCGTTAATAACTGAATGACAGCGTTAAAAATCACTGGTCAGAAGGCGAGCAAATAACGGTGAGTGACAACTTGTCAATGTAAGGGGGCAAGGAGGAGTAACCTAGATAACGCGTACTGCTTACAATAAGACACTGGGTTCATGTCTCAGAGTGTACTACACTTGCTCTCCCGAGCTACCACTACGCCTTGCCACTCCAGTCGAAACTGGGCACTTGCTCGCCTAGGCTGTGTTTTTCAACTGACCTGTCGAATGAATGCTTCTTTTTATGATCAACAGTACAGATATAAATAAACTCTTCACAAAAAAAAACTCAAATCGACATCAGCTTATAAAAGTTTTATTAGCAACGTAAAACGAGGTTCCAATTAAAATATGAAACGTCCATTGAAGAATTTTTTGTTAAGCGATAAAGAGTCGAAATTCAAAATAGATTCTCTTCAGCGTGAAGCAGCTCAACAGTTATTGTAAAATAATAATAATTCAACCGTTCATCAGCGTGCTGAGAAAAGAGCCAAGTGGCAAATAAAAGAAACAAAACACAAATAATAAAAGGAGAGTCGAACCAACACATACGAAACAAACGCAAACACAACAGACATAGGATTTACGTAAATATGGTCACACTAGAATACGAAATCAAAAAATAAATATGCAATCTGAGTGTGATAGTTTGCTTTCCCAAAATACGAAATGGCTACAAACTAAATTTTCCGCAATGGTATATCTGACGGCAAATTTAGGTTGTAGCGATTCTGATATTGTCAGAAAGCAAACTATCACACTAATAATAGCAGTAGTATTATTACATGCTGTCATCAAAATAATAGCCGACCTGTAAATGTAAGTAGTTGTGTTCGAATACCAAATCGGAGCATGGGTATCTACCCCCCGTTTTGTCTGTTGTTGTGTTGTACTGTGTAAGGGACGGTATGTCTTGCGCCGAACCCTACCGTACGTCTAAAAGGGACTCAAGACTTCAAGTATGAGTTCTGATGGGACAGATCGTTCGTTAATGTAGTGCCAGTCGGCATAGTTTCATTTAGGAAAGATGGTAATGACTATCGGCACATAAACGAAGTGAAATTGTGAATTGCACGTTCTGTAAATGTTAAGAATATATTTTATGTTTTGCCGACCGTGCATTCTGGTATGACTCTGGGTAAATGATCAACTTGATGCACACTTACGTTATATAATACATTTATTATTATACTCCTTTACATTATTTCGAGCCACTCCGTGCTCATCATCAAGAGGTCAAATTGTATTAATACAGAACCTGGTATAGTATTCTCTGTAAGTGACTGTCCGGTGTGCAGGTTGAGAATACTATACCAGATGCTGTATTAATACAGGGTCATCGAAAAAGATGGACGGGATTGTCTAGCTCGATTTACTTGAACAGTGCGTGTTTCCACAGATTGAAACCTTCGAACAAGAAACTGTAAGTAGGGTTATTTTTGTGCAAGACGGAGCTCCTCCACATTTCATTTGCTTTGTGACTGACGTTTTAAATGAGAGATCCCCTGATGCCTGGATTGGAAGGGGTGGACCAATACCCTGGCCACCTCGAAGCCCAGATCTCTTTCCACTTGATTTTTTCCGGTGGGGGTACATTAAGAACATTGTGTATGCTGAGAAGATAAGGAATATCCAGCACCTGCAAGAAAGGATCACATCAGCCATTGAAACTGTAACACGAGACATGATTCAG
>Ga0123357_10014541_pt1 | contig 10278 bp, 4 predicted proteins | sample TergutEmb28metaG_FD_89873 | JGI IMG/M metagenome (GOLD analysis project Ga0123357, IMG submission 89873) | Embiratermes neotenicus P4 segment gut microbial communities from Petit-Saut dam, French Guiana - Emb289 P4 | ecosystem: Host-associated > Arthropoda: Insects > Digestive system > Gut ... | reverse complement strand
CTTCCGATCGTACTATGGCCCTGGGGTCGACTCAGCCTCTAACAGAAATGAGTACCAGGAGTATTTCCTGAGGGCAGAGGCGGCCGGTGCATAAGGCTGATAACCTTACCACGATCCTGTGCCGTTGTCACACAATCTGGGAGCCTCAACTTCCTGGAACCCTCTGGGCCACTCCAGTCCTGTAATTGGACTGCTTTTACCTACCAAACGGCGCAACGTTATGAGCAGAAATTTCGATGCCAGATTTTTGCGAAGGCATGCAACAGTGCCCGACTGCTGCAGAACTAGGTACTTGTGATATGAAATCCCACTGACAAATTAAATTAATGTCATATTGTGTGCATCGCATGTCTTCCCCTTTTAGCTTCGCAAAATATTACTCAAACATTGAAGTAAGGAAACCAACAGTTTGGAATTGCAGCAAGTTCAGAGCTTGAGTTTGCCCAGTGTTCGTTCGTGGCACCCCGTACTGTTTGAATGACTTTCGCAGACCACAGAACGGTAGGAAACAAAGTGCTAACAGTGGGTTCTGTTGTCTTACAGTGGCGAGTTGAAAGTCAGATTTGTTCTGCCTTGTTCCAAGTGGAACAATCTCTTAGTGTAATTCCCTCCCCTATGCAGTAAACAGTTCACCCCTTGGGGTGTTTAACTGCCTGCGTCTTTTTGCCTTTCCTCCCATTCATGATAATTTGGTTAGACCAAAGGCTCTGTAGTTCTGTTGAGGACGTAGTATTACAAACTAGAGACCGTTCTGAAATTAAATCACCGCATAAACACTCCAGGCTTCCCAACCGTTTCTGAATGACGCTGTGGTGCACCTAGTGGCCTAAAATGCTCGGTATAATTCCAATTGAAAGCAGTCCTTAGATGCATCATACCCGTTGTGTTTTATGCAAATTAGGAGGGGGTGGGTACGTCAAAACACAACTGTCTTTTATCCTATTTATTAGGCTGACGACTTATTTCGGCCACTGTGGGCCATCTTCAGGTCACTATCCACTTTACCTGTCCAATATATTATTAGTTTCAATATATATATAACCGCAAGACGAGATCTCGTTGAAAGCCCAAAATATGCACAATCATTAATGTTCTTATACTGTACATTTTCTCCTCATTAAATATTTTTGTGACCTGAAGATGGCCCACAGTGGCCGAAACATGTCGTCAGCCTAATAAATAGGATACAAAGACAGTTGTGTTTTGACGTAACCACCCTCTCCTAATTGAATGCAAGTCTGAATATATGAATTTTAACCAAATAAAATCTTATATCTCAGAGACCCTCGTCATGGATCAGGCGTCACGTGGCAACTCAGGGGCTTATTCGATCTCTTGTCACGTCATGTGGGAATTTTTTATGGAAAATGTGATATTGGGACATTCCTTCAGCCTTCTCCTTCCATTAACATTTCATATTCGTTCCTTTATCTATCATCGGCGCTGTATAATCTCAGTAACTGACAGCGTCATTAAAGTCGCAGTTACTAGCAACTGACAGTTCACACAGCCATAATGACAGTAGCTTGTACTGGCTGTTCCGAAGCAAAAAAAAAAATTCCCGTGTTCCAATGAGATTTATTGATTAAAAGTAAGCGAGACTGTCAGGAAATGAAGTTGAAAAATAGAATTAAACACTTTCAATATGTAATGCGCATGTATTTATAATGAGCTCTGTCGTTCTGTGTCCTACGTTATCATATTTGTTATAAATTGCTGACACAGCTCTCATCAGTGAACTGTAAAGACGACATACCGCACACTCATTATTCCTGTTATTTACAAAGTTAACCAACAGTACGAACTTTACTTTTTGATGAAGCATAAATTGCATTTGCTCTTATCTCTTTAATTATGCGTACTCCAAATTAAAATGTTTCAGATTACGGTTTTAGAGTACATTCAGTTATAGAATACAATTTGTATGACAATATCTTTAATAGCAAATATTATAGGCGCGTTTGCATTCCTTTGTAACAAATTATAGTACAACAAATTGAACACAGTACACACTGAGAGCTATTTATACCTAAGATTTAAGGGCCAAACCTTATTACATTTGAAAGTAGTACAAAACATGAACAAAGACCAACCATAGCTAAGGAAACGAAAATTAGATTAATACATAATGAATGAATAATAATTTATGGCGTGGAATTAATACTTGTACAGGGTTAATGAGTACGTACTGAAGCAGATAAGGGAAAGTGTGCAGAAATTGTAACTGAAGAAGACTACATCTGTTTAGGGATGAATCGAGGAAGCCAAAAAAATTGACATAAAAGTAAAATGAAAGCCATGAGAAGCCGCTAATCAGCATGATACAGTAATAGAATGAGAACTTAAATCGAAGTGTGGAAACTGAATTCCACGTATACTACAGTGCATGAGCAAACTAAATGTGTAAATTGAACGACCCTTTAGATAAACAGTAAATTTATGCATCTGTCCAAATTAAAGATTGAGAAATACGGTATTTTACTTCTTTAAAAAGCTAATAATACTTCAAGAACTTAATACAAACATTTCTCTGTCACTTGTACAGCACAATAAGCAAGATATTACTTTACTGATCTATACACGAACCTTCCATAACAACGCGTCACGTGAGATGCTAAACAATGGATAATGTCATAAACCAGGAATTCAAGAATCTGTAGTTAATTCATTCAGATACGGATTTTTTTTTTACAGAGAAAGATATTACAATTAAATAGTTCAGTTTCGCGATTACCTACATCACCATTATTTTCATATGCGTTTACAGAGATGGAGAACAATAAAATGGGAGCAGTACTCACCTAATGCCAAAAAGGCGATATTATAGCTTACGCTATAATTCATAATGATAGAGCAGTAATGCGCAACTGAACAAAACCAAACATAAGCTACATCATTGCGGAAATACAAACAAAAAAAAACACCCGTCTCTAAACTTCTCGCTGCAATCAAAGGAAGGTTCGTTAAATTTTCTAGACCTTCAGTATCACTTGGAATAAAAGTAACTTTAAAGAAAATCACCTATTACCGATCACAACATTTATAGACATTTATGTCATCCAGAACTACATAACTTAATTAAACATAGGTACTTGAAATAAAGCCTGTCGTATTCCAGATAATAAATGGTCAAATTGTAGAAGAAATTGGCGCAACCAAGGAAACATACAGTAGAGAATATACATTTGGGGTAATAGGAAATCATATAATCAAAAGAATGGGAAGGATTATGTCAATGAAGAATTCCAGTGACACCATCTGGAATCGAACCAGCGCCCTTCCGATTTGTAGCACACCACCTTAACCACTGTGTCACCGCGATCCCCACAATTTTCTAAGTACTATGCAATAATTGCAACAGAAAACCTCTAACCTAACGCGTTAGTCCTCAAACAAAATCCGCTGCCCGCTGCTGACAGAATACCGTAACCTCTGTCTTATTACCCCTAAAACTAGACTGAATACCGACAGACAAATAGGCGCATTAATAACTCCATAGCCCATACAGGAGAATTAAAACAGCGTCGGACAAAGCTCAGTAATAAACCCGGACACAAATAAAATGGCAAACATAATAAAAGTGGCGGCTAATTATAAAATAATTAATACTGTATACCGTATATTTCAGGACTAAAGTAAGATCCTATTTCAGAATAATAAAATGTGCAGTTCAACTGGAAACTTAATAAAGGGAATAAAGACAGTGAGACGAAAGGGATGTGATCATAAGAGAGGCGCCTTGTAATAACGAAGTATTTTATAAGTCACTGATTTTACAAATCTTGTAACAATAAGGAAAACCAACATGAAAAATTGAAAACTGTTCAATATAAAAGCATGAGGGTTGTTTGACCGTGCACCTTCCTCATGAAATAAAGTGAAATGCCAACTTGATGCAACTAGGTAATTTTATTGATGTATTCTTAGTTCTACATGTTTCGGGTACATACGCCCATCATCAGGAGCATTAGATGTTGGGTTGTAGCATATGGTTTTCTGCACCGAGGTTTTGGATGGGTGGTGGTCTTGAGAGCCGCTGTGTAGGTCGTGTTTACGGTGCCCGTTCTTTAGTGAATTTTTGTTCAGAATTGTAGCACCTGCACTGATCGTTCCGAGGAATGTAAAATATAATTTTATTTTTAATTAAGTTTTCTTTGTACAACGTCTTATTGACTGCCTTAGTTATTTTCTTCGCTGCACAGACCTCTCCGTGTAACTGGTATATGCATTATGTGCTCCAGATTCCTTCCAGGTACGGTGTATTGAATTGTTTCGATAACCTTTAAACGGAACAACTGGAAATTAATGTATGTGTTCCTCCATCAGTTTTGTACCGGTGTCAGGAAATTTGATGTTTCCTTCTTTCTTTGGAGAAGTTTAACTTTTTCAGAGCGCTGGAAGTTTGCAACTGAAGTTCGTAACACTCTTCTCGTACGCATACAAATTAGCTAGGACAATATACTTTCATATTATTACATATTTCTTTTTGTCACAAAAATTAAAACCAACTAACCCACCTTTTTAGAGTGAACCCCCAAATTTTCTATAACTAGTCTGCTACATGTTTCGATCCTTTTGGGCCATTATCAAAGCGCCTTATTTAATTCAAATAACTTTTGATATATGAAGTATTGGATCTTTAGGCACTCTGTGTAATCACTTGAAGCTCGTTGACAGTGGCCCAGAAAGGCCGAAACCTAGTAGGGTAAACACAGACAACTAATTTCTTCTTAAATCAGTTGTATTTGGTAGATTTAATTTTTGTGACTAGATAGAACAAATTGTTTGCAGACATTAATCGTTGTCTTGTAGGTACTTCAGACAATATGACAGTAACAATGTCTTCGAAAACCATAATATCTGTTTTTACACCCAGTTCTTTGAACCCTGTTGGCTACTCAATCCCACAGGCGGGTGGTAGTTGTGCATTTATATACAAATATTGTATCTTCTATGATTCCTGTTTTGACATCCTTCTTTAGACTTCCGAGCTCCCGTGGTTTTACAAGTAGTTCTCTGGTAACAATGAAACATTTCTTTCACTTTTCCTTTTTTAACTTATTTGTCTATTTTTTCCTTCTATGCCAGGAGGAAAATCACAAAACGTTACCTTAGTGGTCATAGCCTGCTGAATTTCCAAATCAAGTTGCCTTAAGTATATACCATAATTACTCACATAGATTGACATTATGTCAGAAAGAAATATAACCTATTTTTAATTACATAACCACTTACCTTAATTTGTGTTTTTAAAGAAATACACTGTTGACCTTATCTTCCCAGTCATTGTCATAAAGACAAAGGTGTGTCACTAACACAACACAAAGGTCAGCACATGCCGCTCTCTGTTTCTTAGTTAAGCAACAAAACAGTTCACGCGTTTCCTTCTTTTACTAATTTGCACCGTAGTCTCCGCTCTGAACACTTACCTCTCCCCTGTGTAGTGCCGTCCAACGCAAGAAAGCTGCTGGTGACAGGCGCTAACTCGAATTTAAGAATATCAGTTCGTGTCTCTGATATGGAGCACTCGAAATCTGTTTCACTTCCGAATGGAAAGTTACTCAAACACGTAATCAGATGAAACGGAGATACTTCTTTATTTTGAACGACATGACCCAAATTTCAAGATTTTGTTTTCTCTAATGTGGAAGAAATGGAACTTTACGTTAGAATTTTTCACGCACTTTCAACTAAAGTTAGTTACACTGAGATAATTAAAATATGTGTGTGTGTAAACGTACATTCCCTTTCTATTCCTGTAGTTTGAGACAGCGTTCTAACATGCTTTTAATGGTAAAAATTTTTATCTGAAAGTCCAGAGTTCACGGCGTTCCACGTAATACTGACGAACGAATATAGAAACAACATTGAAAAATGTCAATACATTCCCAGGCCTGCTGCTTTAAAATGCACATGATTCTGTTTGCTGTGTAATCTCATTTATTTAGCCCTGTAGTAGACTGCAGTGTATCGTCAGTACTTCAACGAGAGTTTGATTGTATTCCCTCATCGCTTCGGTGAATAATCTAAAACTCACATAAATTATACTCAAACCTGATTTCTTTGCGCTTGAAACACCTAAGAAAATAGGCGAATTTCAGATTTGGGTATTCAGTTGCATTAGTAAGTGTTATGTTTGGACCTACGTAGTTTCACTTTATGAGCAGAAATATGATCGAATGTTGTTATTAACGAAGTGCTGATGGCAGATTTTAACTAAATACTTGGTGTGTGTGTGATGACACTTCGAGGAACCAGGGTTAATATTACATAGCATCTGCTTAAGTACGTTTATAAAAAATACCATTGCTCCTTTGCGCCTATAAACCGAGCTCAGGCGTTAAGGACTGATTTACAGTTTCCAGCTTCCATAAAAGGCCGACAGTTTAATTGCATCGCTACCGCACACAAACCGTGGGTCTGCTGCACGAACCAGAGTTGTTGTTTGGCCGGCTGATGCAGCGGATATTGTGGCATCGCCGTAACAGTGCGACAACTTGTCCGCCTCCTGAGTTGTGCGTGAAGTCTAAACGGAATTCACTAGGCGGCACGTTCCTATGGTCACAGCGTTGAGATTTGAGCTTGCGTCGGAGGGTAGAGATGTTCTCTGAGGTGAAAGAGTAAGGCAGAGACAAACTTTTTTTCCGAAATATTTGTAAAATGTTACGCTGTACCTTTACCTGGAAATGCCGCAACCATTACACAATGGAAACTCCTCTTGCACTTTCACTTGATCCGTTACTTTCTGCGCCCTTGCACACAACGGTGGTTATTACAGTAAGCGAAAGAGGAACTGGCTCATATAGCTGATCGTAATGACGTGATCTTATGTTCTTCTGCACTACGACAGCGCGTTCACGTCTTGCTGGAGGCAAACTTATGTGTCCGTATGTTTTTGTGTTATTCTGTGAATGTCCATAGACCTTACAACGACTAATCTACAGTCCGAACAGAATGACAGAACATGCGTGAAAGAGGAAATGAAGAGCCATATTGGGTGGTCGTCAGCAGTAGAATGATGATATCCGAAAGTCGAAAGAGGAAATATGATATATTAGTGCTTCTGTTTTATGAAATCTGCATTATTGTTGTCAGTGTCCTGTGTGTTTAACTGCGCCATATATATTTTTTATATATATTTTTTTATTGTTGCAGCATGCTCCATTACATTGCGTAATACTACATGCTAGGTTTGTTCTTGTTCACGTTTGTACGATTGTTTGTTGTGGTGGTTTCCTGTTCTTGGATGTTTCGGGCTTTTGCCTTATGTTCTTTTCACTTCAGTTTTTCGAACTCTATAGAGTTAGCGAATGTTGCAAATTGTTTTAGATATTTGTTCACTAATTCACATTTCCGCACTGGCCAGTCTTCTTCTCTCGATGTGTAGGCTATTAGTTTTTCCCTTTCTTTGTTAAGTATGTCACAGTCATATATGAGATGGTCCATTGTCTGGTCTCCGTGTTTGCAGTTACACTCCTGTGACTGGATTATATATAATTGTGGCAATTAACATTTCGAAGTTCGAAGATGAGATGAGCCGACATTACAGCACAAACTACAAAGTTAATAAATACGTACATTTTGATTCGAAATCTGAAGAAAATAGGTCATTCGGAAAATTTAAGTGCCATTGGGTCTGTGATAATATAGTTTATTTTAAAGAAATAGTGGTTGCACGGACTGGGTTAATCTGGGTCGGGTGAGACGAAAATGGCGTGATCTTACGAAAACCACATTGAACATTCGAGGTTCATATAAGGCGAAAAATGCCTCGATGATTAACCTTTTTCCGCCGGAATTATTTTTTTTAATTTTAGCACACTCTGTGTATAAAATGTGAATAATACAGGAACCAAATATGTTAGATTTATGAAACAAACTGCATTTTGAAGAGGAAAAAACGGAAAGTATATACCGTGTTTAAAATATTCAGTACCTGTATTTGTTGAATAAATATATAAAATGAAACGTTTAGAGGTTAGCGGTGCGGTACGGCCACTATAGTGGTCGTTAGACGTCAAAGGGTTAAGTACCTGGTCATTTTCTCAAGGATGCCACTCCTACCGCTTAGATATGTGTTTCAGTACAATAACAACGTGACTGACGTATCGAAACTCAAAGTACCATATACAGGACCATCGTCATGCTTTTTGTGTATAAAAAAAGGTAAGGTAAATCAGTCCCATTACAGACATGAGGTGCCGAGAGGGTTCCAGGAAGTTGATGTTCCCAGATTACGTGACAATGACCCAGGATGGTGGTAAGGTTATCGGCCTTACGCACCGGCCACTTCTATCCCCAGGAAATACTCCTGGTACTCATTTCTGTTAGAGGCTGAGTCGACCCCAGGGCCATATTGCGATCGGAAGGATAATGTCATTAAAATATTCCAGTGACACCATCTTGAATCGAACCAGCGACCTTCCGATTTGTAGCACAGCGCCTTGACCACTGTGCTACCGCGATCCCCTTTTGTTTGTATAAGGGAACTACAAATTAAAGTAGTGGTTGGGTAGCCATTAATTTTGTTTCGAAAACACACATGGAAATATTTTGCCTATTACTACAAAACAGTCTTTGAATAGTCAGAATGTTTTCCACGTACCTTTTATGTGTTCGTGTAAGATAGCTAGTGTCTTGACGATCAGACGAACAGTAATACATTAATACGAACAAAACCTTTGCTGCACAGCATCCTCCTGATATTCACGTTTTTACACTTGCGGTCACAAGTTGCGGGACCCTTTGTTAAAGACCCACGTCACAACTACAGGCAGTTTTATCCCTCATTCTTCGTAGCATATCCTGGTCGAATGTCATTAGAGCACTCTGGATCCTGTTAGTCCTTGTAGTGACTAGCGCCAAAGTGTGATGTGACACGACTGCGCACATCTTTGATACTGGTTGATTCGTTGTTATCAAGCATTGTTCTGTGTGTTCTGATCTGTAACTTGCAAACCCTCCAATTTCTCCACTAATTTTTAGCCTACCTGTTTTAGAGAATTTGATGTAATAAAAATTAAACGGATTCGCAAATTCATTTTACAGTGGCCATGAAAACGTCTGTAATAAGTTGACTCAAGATATAACGCACTTGAATACTGAGAGGAAGTATACATTTTCATCTCTGGTATCTTCTTGCATAATAAATTTAGTCCTGGACTTGTTGTAATAGGTTACTGAACGGCGAACTGATCTGTGTGCGGGTTTCTGTCTAAATGTTGTTATTTATTTCTATTTAGCCTATCTCGGTTCCTTCTCTTATCCGAACGATCAAGTGGCTCTTTATTTCACCTCAAAACTAGTTCCCTATTCAGTGCATAAAGATAGATTTTTAAAACGTGCTTGTTGCGTAATAAAGACGTCCCATTTTTTGTACTATGTGGGAATTGCTGTTTGTTTTTACTTTAGATGCCGGACTGCTGGCTAGAAGTCAGTATTCGGAAGGTCCTGCGACCGGCCATCTCGACACAGGGTTTTCTTGGTTTTCCTGTGCCTAAAAGCAAATGTTGAGATGGTTCCCAAGATTCCAAGTTGCCACTACATGCTTATCATGTAACCCTCCCGACTTAAATTTAGTAGTAACCAATTTCATGTTTTGTTTACATGTAAAATAACCACTTCCACCGGGTGACGACCCAATTGCAGCAAATAAATATTATTATGTTCATATTAACAACTTTTCTCAGGGTTGTCCTAACGCTTTGGCTCTAGACATGAAGTGAGGCGCCATATTGTCCCCATTCCAAGAGTGGAGGATGAACAACCGCTGGCGTAACATGGCGTTTCATTAGACATGCCTTTGTCTTCAATGCATAAAGATAGCGCTCCTGCCGTGTGGTTAAATATGTTGCGTCAAAGTGAGGTGTATTCGTCTTCCTGTTTTTGTGCGATCTCTTTGGAAGTCTTCATAAAAGTTTGCGATTAAGTACAATATCTTCAGTCGGTTTTGCTTCGTTTTTTCTGATACAAAGAGTTGTGACTAACATTAACTTTATACTTTCTTTGTAGGCCTAGCTTTTCCTTATGTTGGTGCCACTTTATGCATAAATCTGAAGAGCACGTTAGAATAATACAGTAGTTCCAAACATATATATATTTAATTAACACACCAACAAATGCACATATATACGTTGTTTAATAAATCTAAAATTTACATTAAAACACCTAAAACGGTCCTACATATTTTGATTACACGATCATCCTCAGGCAACATACATTGTTCCTTGCTGAAGTTACAGTTTAAAAACACTCAGTGATTACTTCGTTATGTTAACT
>Ga0123357_10014540_pt1 | contig 10278 bp, 11 predicted proteins | sample TergutEmb28metaG_FD_89873 | JGI IMG/M metagenome (GOLD analysis project Ga0123357, IMG submission 89873) | Embiratermes neotenicus P4 segment gut microbial communities from Petit-Saut dam, French Guiana - Emb289 P4 | ecosystem: Host-associated > Arthropoda: Insects > Digestive system > Gut ... | reverse complement strand
TTTTGACTCCATCACATTGCTTTGAAGTTATTGAATTTAGAGCCATTAGTGAATCATTTCATGTATAATTCTGGGGAATCTCTTACCTAGGTCCCACACCAAGAGTCAGGCTGTATATGCATCATCATTATTCACTGAGCTGACCATTAATACCACACATCTGGTGGAATCCTTCATGTAATACTTATTAGGTTCTGCAGCTATGCAGAATTTTATGTGACGTTCTGACTTGACCGCTTGAATTATCACTTTTGCGGTCTTGTTCCTTCTTGATCTGCGTACTGACCACAGCCCTTTGAAGCAAATTTGTTTCAGCAGACATTAAATACTGGGTTAATACTGCAAAGCAGACGCCCACAGTCTCCATTGCGACCACCTACTCGTTAATGCTGTGTGGAGAAATAATTACGGTTTGTTCAGAGAATCATGTGGAGAATGAAAATCACCTATTCATGTAGATGTTTGTCTACAATGATGGACAGACATTCACATGAAATGTAAAACATTAATAGGTGAAGTATTTTTAATTAGTCTATATTTTAAACATTTCAACTTTTAATTGAAAACATTGTATTTTGACTTCACATATGATATGATATATTTGTTATTGCAATTGGGTTGACACCTGGTGGCAGAAGTACAGTACATATTTACACACGAACAATACGCAGAATGAAACAGTGAAGCAGAATTCCCAGAACGGAACATACACAACAATAAGAATACATAAGAGATAATTGTACAAAATTAAACAGAACCATACAAAACATTCAACAATATATACATAGACACAAAATAGAACCAAAAGAATATGAAAAAATGTGTTAAAACAGCCATATAAGCAGCAAACCTCATATGATCTATATATCTTCTAATAATGATAAACACCTTGTTCCTAAGACCTTCACCGCACTTCACTACACTTGTCGACATTTCACTTCTTCCCATTTAAACTTCACCCTACTACACTTCACTTTACTTCACTGCACTTTTAGATGATTTTCTACACTTCATATATGCACATCTATAACAATCTGCCATAATTATATTCGTTTGTGAGAAACCTCCCTGGCGTTGTCCATCCTAAGACTGAAACATGTAGGAGGCACATTGTAAAGTGATAAATGATTGTTTGTTGTTTATTGTGCAGTTGTTGGATTAAATGCTGTTTATTTAAAGAGGTGTAACTATATTTTTAATATATTCTAGGAAGTTGAACATTTTTCAGACTTGAGTAACTCACATAGGTTGCCTGGAGACTGTGAATAGCTCTGTCTTATGGCCCCAAATTCAACTGAGGATGAAAACAGCCAATTTCCAGAATGTTCTATTCATTTTTTTTAAACACTGGGTTATGGACAGAGTTCAAGAAGTGGGTGGCTCTGAAATGAGTGTCTGTTTATTTGTCATCATGTAGAATGTACCTTGATGTCAAGCTCCTATATAAAACAGGCTTTCATTGTATTGCCTTAAAAACTGTACTATAGGAAGCTGACATTAAGGTGGATAAAGAGAAATAAATTTGTTAGTTTGATTGTTATTCGGTGTTGAACCTCAGGTGGTAGACATGTGAAATTCAGAATGGGATCATTTCACAAACATGTTTATCTGTAAATGTGTGAACCACTTCCTATACAGTATGTGAACAAGTGCAGACATGGCAGTGAGGATAATATGTGGAAAATTTAAGATATGATCAGTATTAGAAGAAATTATGTACAGGATTGGGTAATTAAATTGTAAAATTATTAATATGAAGTTCTTTCAAGCCTCATCACGTAAATCCAATAATTTCGCAGAAAGTAGCCACAGAACATTTTGTAACATGATATGTTTTTAGGTGAGAAGTTGTTAGCACCTCACCCAACCCCCAAGCTGGAGGGCCACCCTTTGTCTGCTGTCCGCGACTGCTTATTCAATCAATATATTTGCAACTACCCCCATATTGGAAGCCGTTCCTCCATCTGCAACCTGAGGACACGCCATAGGCTGAGGGTGTTTGAAGATATGGTGTTGAGGAGAGTATTTAGGCCTGGGGAGTGGAGAAAATTACATAATGAGGAGCTTAATGATCTACTCTTCACCAAATATTATTTGGGTGATCAAATTGAGAAGAATGAGATGGGCAGGGTATGTGGTACATATAGGGGAGAGGAGAGGCTATACACAATTTTGGAAGAGAAACCTGAGGGAAAGAGGCCACTTGAAATAACCAGGACTAGATGGGAGAATAATATTAAGATGGATCTTCAGGAAGTGGGATGTGGGGGCTTGGACTGGATTGAGCTGGCGCAGGATAGGGAAAGGTGGCAGACACTTGTGAATGTGGTAATGAACCTTTGGGTTCAATAAAATACGGGGAATTTCTTGCCCAGCTAACAACTGGTTAGCTTCGCAAGAAGGGCTCTGCTCCATGGAGTATGTAAGTAAGTAAGTAAGTTAGTAAATAGCCAACAGAAATTCATATTGTCAAGAAAATGATAATATTAGATCCACTGTGAGGGTGTTAATGGTTTTGCTTGCAGCACCTAGATTGTGTAGGTTGGGACAGTTCCAGTGTAAACTCACACACAGGTGCATCCCACATGGGTGGATATGTGATGGAGACTCTGACTGTGGTTTCATCTTCGGGATGGTACCAGACATGTCAGATGAGGATGTACAACTATGTGAGTCAGATATACACAATATAGGTACAGGACATATGCCAAATATAACTAACCTCAGTAATTATTAAAAAAGAAGTTTACTATATTGCAGTTAAAAGTTACTTGGCAATATTTCCACCTTCCTAAAAAATTGTACTTATAATATAAATATATTTAAGCTGTCACTTAAATGTGTATCATTGACTCACTCCTACTCTGTTCAAGAATTCATCTCAGTTAAAAATTCTCAGTGAATGTAAGAACAAACATATAATAATAGTGAAATTCTGGTATGTAAATATTTCTTGCTGTAGATATTTGCTGTGTATGTGTCATACATATTTATATATATATTTGAAACAACGCTGGGACTAGGGCGTAACATGTTCTGTATCCGTGGTTTATTTATTGTCCTGTGCAGGCCCTGCAGAATGTAATAAATTCTGTTCTGTTCTACCTATGGCAGCGTCTAATTTCTCTATAGCTGAAATATTGGCCAGTTAGTTTGAACATAACCTAAAAGTTGATACTCTGTTTTCCTTTTTTCTTCTTGACACCCCACCTCTCCCAAAGCGGTGTAAGAAAAAGTAAAATTACTGTGCACTGAACAAATGAATTAATAGGTAAGGTAATTACAGTCAGTAACACAACAATGTATATCTAATTGATGTTTATTAGAAAACGATAAAAACTACATGTTTTGGCCAACATTGGCCATCATCAGGTTTTTAATCCGAAACACTAGAATAACACATAACACGATGAAAGCCAAGCACACCCAAAACGAAGAAAAGATCACACGCATACACCAACAATAAGAAGCAACTGGACACATTAGAAATACCAAAAGGGATGTGAGAGTACATCACACATGTAAGTACCAATTATTTATTTACCCCCTAGTCGTGAGAGGGAAACTCATTCCACTAAGTTACCAACCCGCATGCGCGTGCGCGCGCGCACACACACACACACACATACTCATTTTTTCTTTTTCTCCCACAGAAACTACCGTTACACCAAGCCTACGCACTAAGAACCCAAAAAGCAAACACCCCATCGATGACAGTTACCTATGAAGGAGAGACATTATGCTGAGTAACCCCACAGTGGCATCTATAATGTGAAAAAACTGGACACTAACCTACAATGCAAACTCACTAGGCTACATACCCAGGCTATATGCCATGTTTAACTCCAAATCCTCGATGATGAGGTCTTAACATCAATACGCGGCTGCATGCTTTATATAAACACTCTCACAGCATACAGTTCTTTTGAATGAAAAACCTGATGATGGCCAATGTTGGCCGAAGCATGTAGTTTTTATTATTTTCTAATAAACATCAGTTAGGTATACAATGTGTTATCGACTGTAATTACCCTACCTATTAATTATGACACACAGCGGGGATGGTACATTTCAAAATCACAGAAGAAAGTAATGAATTTGCTGAGGAGTGTATTGGTGTGTTAATTTTTTAAACTAGACATTTTCTACAGAATTTCGTGTGTACATACATGGAGCGTATGACTATCTACTGCACATAAAGTCCATTCTGTGAGCTTGGAAGTAAACTTATGATATTTTAATGATAATGTCTGTTGACCTATAAAGTTTACAAGAGCCTTATATTTGGGTGTAGACTTTAATGGGTTACCATGCATATACAGAGCACATATGCAGGTTCTTGAACGTTAAACTTCCTTACGTGTTTATAGAAATAGTGCTAAACTTGGGAAGCTGAATATGATTTCAAATGAAAACTAAACATTGTGAGTAGGTACAAATCTTGTCATCGTAAAGGTATTCAGCATGTAGTTCCATTGCAAAACTTTTGACCTATATTGTTGCAACCCCATATTGAATCTTAAAACAGAAACATTTATTTTGTTGGTCTTGTCTTGAAATCATCTCATGACTTTCCAGTGACTACCCTCCCATTCATATTTCAAATTCTGGTTAGACTGGTATCAGCTGTCCATCCACCAAACCACTTTGACTGTGACCACTCTTACATTCATTTCAGTTCAAGACAGACCAATATTGGTTGTCCCGCAGACTATTCCCCTGTGGCCACTCTTGCAATTGTGCATTTCAATTCCAGGTCATACTGGTGTCAGCTGTCCTCCAAACCGCTTCCACTGTGAGGACTCTGTTCACTGCCTGCCTATAACAATGCTCTGTGATGGAGTGGTGGACTGTCCAGACAGGTCTGATGAGGGAGTATTCTGCTGTAAGTTTATGGTCCTCATACAGAATTTAAATGCTCTTTGTAGGGTCTGCTAGATGGAACTATGTCTGTAGCTAGTTTCAGCAGTACATATACTGAAAGGATTTATGTGAAACTTTGTAAGAAAGTTTCCTTAAAAGCCATGTTTTCTCTCTCTCTCTCTATCGCTGTCTCTTTACCTCAACATATTTGCTATCATCGATCCAAAGAAAATGATAAAATGAATGTATACATAAGGGGAAAAATACATGAGCAGATCTATTTTTATACAGATACTTAGGTTTCAAGGTGTGCCACAGTTGTTGTATAATACATGCTTTGTAGATGCATTATAATCATCTGTAATGATACAGAGTATTAATGCTAAAAATGTATGTTTTTATGTGCTTGATACCATTTATTTTAAGAATTCTTCTTATTCCTATGTGTTCACAATAATAATTGTCTGTATTAACCCTTCAATGCTGGCCTTAGTGCACTATATGGACCTTTAATTCATCACATGCTGCAGGCCTGTGTGCATTGTGTGGTTAAAAAAACATTAATGGTACTATAACTTGAAAAGCCCTCTGTCCTGGGCAGTAGTTTAAATTTAAACCCCTGCATCATTGAGGGGTTAAAGAAAATTTTAGCCTACCAGGATGCATATGCAGATTCTTTCATTTTAATGAATTGTTCATGATGCCTGTTTTAAATAGATGGTTTTCAGGTCGACTCCAGAGATTAGTACTTGTGTGGCACCCAAGAAATATAGTACTTCTTAGGCCACTGGAGAAAAAACTAATTATTTATTATGTACAGATTTTATCAGAGAAGTATTTAAAATGACCCACTGTGTCATAGTGAGGGTAAAAATTTATGCTTATGCTGAATAATTGTACTTTAATTTTATCTGAACAATTGAATAATATTTTTTGTACAAACATTTTCTGCTGTCAAGATGTGTCCTTGATATTTTCCTCAACCACATTTATGTTCAGTTCTTTTTAATGTATTTGATGTTTTTTAGAGGTGGGAACAGTATTGTAAATGTTATGTAGATGAGTTTTGCCCTGCATGTCAAAACCATAATGACTTTCCAGCCTTAGAACCCTTCACAAATGAAGATGGACATCAGGTTTGCTTGTAAAATAACACGAAGCACTTAATGTCTTTTTTTTTGAGAGCTATATGTTTCTGTAGATTTAGTAGTAAACATTTTAGTTCCTTTTGTCATACTTTGTGACATACTTGTATTATAAATTTGGTTATACTGCTGATGATTGTATTTGTTTTGAATTTCAGACAATGAGAGTCTGTGTGATTCAGTGAAATGTGCACATGGATGCCATCCAAGTCCGTCAGGTCCTCTCTGTTTTTGTCCTGAAGGGAAACAACCCAATAAATCACACTGTGTTGGTATGGAATGATTAGCTACTGAAAGATACACTTTTATTATATCTGAATTGGTATTCCAAAGAATATATTAAAATTATTGACAGATGATAGTTATTCATTAAATTTATTCATGTTTGACTGCATTACTCTTTGCATGCTTGCAGGTTTCTGCAGGAGTGTAGATGAGGATTCCATTTTTTTGTGTTGTAATGCTGCATCAATGGGGATTAGATTCTGACATGTTGAGGCAGCACAGTGTCTTCATTTTCTAGAGTCAAAATGCTGTTGTACATAGTGACCTTTGAAGATTTGGCACAAAGTGACCTCAAAACTGAATCTGATACCCACTGATGCAGTGTCATATCCCCTAAGAACAAAATTCTCAGCATTAACATTTCTTATAAGTATCGTGTTTTGGATGATTTATTGCTTCAAACAGTACAGCAGTGATCGAAAATGTTATTTACTACTACTACCATAATGTGACAGAACTTGATTTAAATGAACCGTTGCTTTCAGATTCTGATGAATGCCTAATTGATGGATCATGTGATCAACTGTGTATCAATAAGGAGGGTACTTTTGACTGTCAGTGTGTGTCAGGTTACAAGAAAAGTGGTCAAAGGTGTATAGCAGTCAATGGTATGTATATTTCTCTTTCTAGTAGTGGTTTTTTTTTTGTGTCGGTGAAAACAAAATAAAAAATCAAGTTTTGAGTCTTGTGAATGTATACTTATTAGGCAGAATATCTAGTTGTAAGTATCACATTCAAGGATTGCTAGAGAGAATTTTATAGCAAACATTGAAGAGGAAGTTAGGTTAATGGAGGTATTACATGAAATCTTGTTGCCATTAGACATATATTTGTTCCTCTGTGAGTGTACTTCTTGGTCTGTAGTGCCAGGTGTTTCCTTCCATGGTAAGTATTTATTGTTTGCTTGTATGCAGAATATATCATGTGAGGGAATGCAAAATTCTTCCTTTATGGTGCCCTGCAGTGGTGCCAGTGAAGAAAGAAGAGCACTTGCTCTATTTTTCCTTATAAAGTCTTGAACATCGTTTTCTGCATGTCTGCCATATGTCAGTTGTGTGGATTTGAGCGCTACATGTAATTTGGAACACACTTATAATTATAATTGGTGTGTCTGTGTAGTGGGAAAAATGAAGTTTTAATTACAGGAATCAATGCGTACTGTTTAATAACTAGTATTACAGTTTTTAAATGTAGAAGGATGTAATTTATCCAAATTATTTGTTGGAAAATATGCAAGGAGGAGGTGTAGGTTTTTTAACATTGTTTTCAGTGTATAGCACATTGAATGATTGGATTATAAATTAATAACACTGGGCAACAAAATTTAACTTTTTTTTTTGTCCCACAAACTTCAATAGGTGAACTTAGCAGTACTTTTTATGCTGAATTCAGATATGTATACAGAAATTTTCTATCAGGCAGAGTTTCAAAGTTACAGAGGACTCTATTTATGCGAAATAGTACTTTATGTACTAATGAAACAGGCAGAAATTTACCTCTAAAATGTAGAGGTGTATGACTTTTGCTGGTAATTGGCTTCAGGTACATCCCTCTTCAGTGTCCAGCAATAGTCTGCCAACATACTTGAGGTCCACTTGCCTTGGTACCGCTTTTCTATAGCCAAAATGTCTAGTTGAAATCTTTCACCTTGTTTGTCACTGACTTCACCGAGATTTTCTGGAAAAAAATCCAAGTGGGACTCCAAAAAGTGGATTTTCAGACTCATATTGCTTCCCATAGCTTTGTACAAAGTCAACAGGTCCTGCAAAACATCCTGATAGTTTGCTGCTTTGTGATTTCCTAAGAAGTCCTTGCAAATCCTCCTAAAAGACAACCACGCATTTCTTTCAGTCTCGTTCAGATCTTTATCGAACTGTTTGTCTTGCATCAGTTCCCTGATCTGGGGTCCTATTAATATACCTTCCTTGATTTTTGCATCACTCACATTTGGGAACTTATTCCTTAAATATTCGAATCCACGGCCGGTTTAATCCATACCTTTCACAAAGTTTTTCATGAGGCCCAGATTTATGTGCAAAGGGGGCAGAAAAATTTTCTCCGAAAGAACAAGAGGAGGATTGACGACATTTTTCTCCCCTGGCATCAGTGAAGTTCATTTAGGCCACAGTTTATTTACGTAGTGATTCTTCTTGTCCCGGCTGTCCCACTCACACAGGCAACAGCAGTATTTTGTGTACCCGAGTTGCATTCTGAGTAACAGTGCCACAACCTTGAGGTCACCACGCAACTTCCACTTAAAATTCATCATACTTAATCTTTCCCAACAGTAGCTTCATACTTTCATTACTTTCCTTCATGTTGGCTGCATGAGCCAAAGGAATGGAGGGGAATTTATTTCCGTTGTAGAGTAGAACCACCTTCAAGCTCACTTTTGAGGAATCAATGAACAAGCACCACAGATCTGGGTTACATTCATGGACAAGAACTTCCATAATGGAACAAACGTCATAGAAAAACACTACACCATCTTCCTGGGAGAAGAAATCCTTGAATTCTTCATGGTGCCCACGGTAAAATACACCTTAGTGTCCTGGAACAGAAGATTCCAGCCCTTTAACCTGGAGTGAAAGGTGTGGGTGATAGAGAAATTCTGGTAACATATTCGAATTCAGCATCCAAAAATACATCAGAAACAGACATTTTTCCTCATGGGCCAAAATCTTTGTTGACCAGTGTAATTAATTGGAAGGGATGCCTGAGAAGAGGTTGTGGCTTAAATTGAAGTATTGTCCTCACATTTGCATGGAGGGACTGAGGAGAAATGTGAAAGACCTTAGTTGGAATGGTTGGTATCCTGGCCAAGATTTAAAGTAGATGCCTCTTGAATACACCTAGACCTTGTTGTACACATGTTTGTGTTATGCCAGTTTACATTACTTCTTAATGTGGTTTAATGCCCCTTAGCTGGTTTATTTGTATTTATTTAAGTTTCCTTTTATGTATGAGGGAAAGTCATTAAATAACAGGAATTTTATTCTAAAGTGCATGGAAAAATATGCACAACGAAAAATCTTATTTCAGGACACAAAATGGCTCCTTAGCATTATGTAATATAGGGGTTGTGTCGATCAAGCAGTTTGAGCCTGCGCAGTAGGCCGTACAATACTGTCAACTTGCACCGTGAGAGAACAAGAAGCGTTATTTGTTTTTTTGTGGCCAGAAGGTGTGAAACCTTCTGAAATGTACAGAAAAATGAAGGTTCAGTATGGTGCCATCGGACTTTCACTTGTTTGGACCTATGAAAGAACATCTGCAGGGCCAGAAGTTTGCAGATGATGACGAGGTAATGGAGGTGGTGCAAAGTTGGTTAAAGGCCACACCAAAAAGCGTTTTTCTATAGGACATCCGCAAGCTTGTGGACAGGTGGACCAAGTGTGTTGTGAAGCAAGGGGACTATGTTGAAAAATAAGACACAAACAATTTCTGTAAGTACTCTTGTAAAAAATTATTACAAGTATAAAATTTCCTGTTATTTAATGACTTACCCTCCTACAAATGCCACAATGATATGCCTATTGGAGGAACAGGAAACCTGACATGAAATGAATAATCACAGCAATAATTTAAGTGGTGGTATTATGCATGATCTATGGATACTGAACTGATTGTGTGAGAGCAAATTTTAAAATCTATGACAAAGCATCTGTGAGAGCTACAAAATGGAAAGTCTTCCATCCATGACAAGCCTCATGTTTATGAACTAGGCTGCAACAGAAAACTGAGGCGATGACAAATAACACAACCCCTAACCTAACCATCATCATTCCTACCTATGTTAATCTTTATCCGACGAACACACCAGATCCTTTTAAATCCTCATCTTATGAACGCACCAAACCGCCGGCCATTTAAATGCCCCGCACACTCATGTAGAAGCTTAGAATTATAGCCCCACTCGTTTTCTCCACATTGTATAGTGGTTTGTGGTCAGATTCACGCTCCGGCCACTTTACACAATAACGTA
>Ga0123357_10014538_pt1 | contig 10278 bp, 5 predicted proteins | sample TergutEmb28metaG_FD_89873 | JGI IMG/M metagenome (GOLD analysis project Ga0123357, IMG submission 89873) | Embiratermes neotenicus P4 segment gut microbial communities from Petit-Saut dam, French Guiana - Emb289 P4 | ecosystem: Host-associated > Arthropoda: Insects > Digestive system > Gut ... | reverse complement strand
CGCGCCACATGCCCAGCCCATCTCATTCTTCTTGATTTTATCACCCGCACAATATTGGGTGAGGAGTACAAATCATTTAGCTCCTCGTTATGCAATCTCCTCCGTTCCCCTGTTAGTTAGAACAACATTAACATATGTAAAACCACGACGCCCGGGTTAGGTCTCCGTCCAGGCGGCGGACAAAATTGAAATAAGCGGGGTTTTCTCTCGGCACTCCAATTTTCAGCTGTAAGTGTCATGTCATAAATGTAACACAAGAATTCACCTATTACTGAAGCTGCATAAACATAGCAATTAACCGCGTCGTTAAACAATACGTTTTTAGGAAAAAGATTAAACGTAAACTACTGGAATTGCGCGTGATATCTGTTCTTCAAACAACACGCACATTTTGCACAAGTAGGGTTCACTGATCTGAATTAACCAATAAACCTTTGGGTGCCATAAAAGTGGGTCGAGGTGGGGGGGGAGGGGAGGTTACTTCGTCATCTGAGAGACTACCAAAAGCCTTTTCGGGGATTTAGACAGATAACGTTAGACCGCGTTCCCCTCCATGTACAACAGACTGCTACTCCCTATCTCAAATTTGTGCTAATAACAGATGAATGAATATTCATCACTCAAAGCCACACCCGGAACGTCCTCTACGCCTTTCGCACTTCCTCTTTCTCGGCGTTTCATTAATGCCTATCGCCATAAGAGCAGTCAGTACCAGGGGACAGGGCCAGCAGCCAGAGGGCGACTCTGGGATAGTATCAGCCGAAGTCCAGCAAAGTGAAGCTTCCAGCTTTTAGGTATACTGTACCATCTTCGTTGCTTGTTACTGCCGTAATTAATTCATCATTCAATTAATAATTTTGCAGTAGGCAAGTTGCTCCTTCCCCGTTCGTAATGTCGGAATTCTGTTGTACTCTCAGCTCTGCCTCTATCACAATGCTGCTCGCCCCGCCAAGCTTCATTCACCTCTTCATGGGTTCTTTCGACTACTGACAGTCTATGTTGTGGTGCAGCGTCTTGTACGATCCAGGCACAGTAACCTGAAATTTCTTTACTTTGGCTGCACTACAATCTTAAGAACAGGAAATTTTAAGCCTTAAGTTATTGCAGATTATTCATTGGCACATGCAACAATTATATGATATATCTGTGAGACTGAATTTGTCTTCATTTCAGTCCAAGTGAAGGCATCTTGATGCTCTGGTTCTCATCAATGTCCTCCGTTTTTTTATACCGATGGCTCACAGAGACTTGGTTAAGTAAATCACATTATCTGTAGAAGTCAGCCCTTTAGTACATACGTTTCTGCGGTCGATGTACCCAGCTGGTTTGTTGATATGGCAACTCTTAACTGTATATCTTTAACTGAAATAATAAATCAGCAACTAATTACTTAAAGTAAAATATTTGTTTGATCAAACTTTTAGCTTCATTAAAATGCTAATGATACGAATATCACTTACGTACATCTAGCGTATAATTGTAATTTTTATACGTGGTCTTCTTTATTGTCTTATTTTCCTTGCATTGTTTGTAGTGTTCCCATGTAATTGGCATTACAGCTATTGTCAAGCACTTTAATAAGGCGACTAATTATCATTAATGAAAAGATTACCTGTGGGATCTCGGCATAGATGAAAACGTAATAATAAAATCGAACTGAAGCTAACAGTATGTAAGGATGTGCAAAGAAATCATGTGGGTCGGGAGAAGGTCCATGTGCGGTTCTTGAGAACACGATGATGAAACTCTGGGCCCATTACACGGTTGGAAAATTCTGGAATTATTACGTGGTAATGAGCTATCAAAGTGCTGTAATCCACAGCTGATTTATTTTTGTTGTTGTTATTAGTGCTTTATTATTATTATAATTATTATTATATTGCTACTGCCATTTTGATTTTCCAGCATTGTTGCCTTAAGGACCAGTTTTCTAAATCAACAGCCGTTGATCAAATTTTGCACTTTTCCGTTCACATCTTTGTATGTGACGGTATTGTTTACTTGCAGAGTATTCGCCATTCTTGGCCACATCGTTTCGCAGTGCGTATTGGTGTCAATGCGTCTGTTTCCTCCCGATATATCACAACTACATCAGCTGTATTTGAATAACATCACGATGCAACTCACTTTTTTTCATTCTTTGGGAGAAGGAGGAAGGAAGGGAAAGGAGATTAAGACCTAAAAGCGAAATTAGAAACGAAAGAGAAATAGAAACTGAGCGAGATGAATGAATAAAGGTTGAGTGGAGAGCGAGACAGGAGAATAGCGAAAAGTAGCTAATGAAGGGTGGGACGGAGAAAATAACGATAAGAAGGGGAATAAAAAATTAATGAAAGAAGAAAACCAATGTGTAAAATGGAAAAAGGAAACTTAAAGGTAAATGGAATATGGGAAGAAATAAAACACAGTAGGCTTGAAGATAGGAAGAAATGAAAAATCGAAAAATTTAAAATAGAAACAGAAATGAAGAAGTGTAAATTAAGCAGGACGTAGGAGACAAGGAATGCCTTCCATTGTGTTGTGCTACCAAGGAGTATTAGAGTCAGTATGTTCCATGTCAACAAGCAACTTTTACCGATGTCTGACTGTTGTCTACTGAACCGTAGTACTGTTGCTCCTGAGAACGTTTTGGCTGTTAACAGTAACGTGCCTTCTTTAGCTACTTACTTTATGCTGTTCTAAACGAAATGTCACCAGCTGGGACTCTTGCTATTTGCAGTCTTCACCGCTCTTCTCTGCTCAGATAGTATACATAAACTTGCCCGTTTTATACACCTTCATACATTTTTACCCACTTCACTTTGATATGACAAGTTATACACCGATAAAACGATCTTTGTTTCGCCAGAGGCATTACGTTTGGCTTCCAGTTTAATGGTGTAGTTTCTGATGAATTCATGGCGCTGCCAAAGGAGAATTGTTGACGTAAATCCTTATGTTTCTTGCCTTAATTAGCGTTTTTATGTCCTTTATTGCGGAAGAAGGTATGGAAGTGGATGGGCACCAGAAAGAACTTGTATTCGAGACGTTTTTGTATTCGAGACGTTCTTAGCTCAGCTTCATAGTTCATATAAACTCAAAGTCGTAACAGGATAATTAGCCTCGAAATTAAAAGGCTAAATGTTGAAAGGCAAGACAGGAATCAATGGGACACTGGAATAAGGGTATTCTATTTGTCTGCTCAATTTATATTCTTTTGTTGTTCTTCATTATCTGGTTGTCTCGTCGTCTGTATTTTTCTTATTGGTAATATTTACCCTTTCCTTGCCTCTGTATTTATGCCTTCCAGTTACAAAGAGAAGGCTTCTGTAGAACACCCACACGACTGAGTTGTGCCATTGCGCAGAAGACAATGTACATTTCACCATTGTGAAGATCTGAAATTTTTCAATATGTTCGTGGTGTTATTTGTTAAAATTAATGTGCCAATAAAATATTATACTTAACACTACGAGGAAACAAGAATACTGACTGGAGAAAATTACACAATGAAGAATTTAAAAATTTGGACTCTTCCATTCGATATGTGAAGGTAATGAATTCGAGAAGGATGAAAGCGGTGTGACTAGCAAAAATGCATAGACCGCTTGGTTGAATGGAACTATGGAATGAGGTGCACAAGCTTGAGAAATTTGACTTAAAATATTCAAAAACCATACAAGAGAAAATGGAAGTCCTTCAAGTTTACAAAGTTTACAAGTCTTCTACGGATGTTTTAATTTTGGTAAATTTGTATGGTATATTGCAGGATTTATTAAAGACATATTGTAAAATTAGACACAAAACTCCCATCTACGATTGGGTCTTCCACGTAGTCTCTTTCCCTCAGGTCTCTCCACCAAAACCCTGCATGCACCTTTTTTCTGTCAAGAACTAGGATGGGGGAGCATGGACTGGATTGATCCGGCTCAGGATAGGGACATGTGTCTGGCTCTTTTGAATGCAGTTATAATGCTTTCGATTTCACAAAATGCGAGGAATTTCTTGAGACATTTTAGTTACTCAGGAAATATTCTGCTCCATGGAGTCAGTTATTTAGTTGTGGTTGGTTGATTAGTTAGTTAGTTAGTTAGTTAGATAAAGGCTGCATACTGCAAAAATACTGGTATTCGTGAATGTATTCCCCCGTAAAATTTAGTTTAGCTTACAAATATGACTCTAGAAGAATGAGATGGGCTGGGCATGCGGCGCGTATGGGTGAGGAGAGGAAGGAGTATAGGGTTTTGGTGAGGAAACCGGAGGGAAAGAGACCACTGGGGAGACCTAGGCGTAGATGGGTGGATAATATTAGGATGGATCTAGGTGAGATGTGGGTAAATGAACTGGATTGGGCTGGCCCAGGATAGGGACGGGTGGTGGAGGCTTGTGAGTGCGGTAATGAACCTTCGGGTTCCGTGAAATGCTGGGAATTTCTTGACTAGCTGCAAACCAATTAGCTTCTCAAGAAGGACTCTGCACCATGGAGTAAGTAAATACAAATATGACTGGTTAGTTGATTGACTGTTGAGCAATAGTTGAATCAGGCGAACCTCCAGAGAGAAGAGTTGTTTTTTGAGACGAAACTCGAAAACCGAGACATTCAGAACTCAAAGCGAGAAGGCTAAATACTCGCTGGGATGTTGGAATTTATTTTTCCCCATAATGAATACAGTAAAGGCTACAGGAACTGTAGACAGCAATGTCACTATGAATTACTGTCGTCAACCAAAGAGAGAGGCACCCGGCAAGGGTTCTCTGTCGCAAGCACATGTCTCCATGTTCGGAAACAATTAGCTCAGGCCATTCGTACATGTGTGTAACATATGGTTCGGAGTGCTCGCTTTTAAATTTAGAACTAGCTGACAGCGTCAGGAAAAAGAATTATATATGACAACCAAATACGCTCTCGCAACTAATTATGATGTCTGACGCAACGAGCTTGTTACTGTCGACTGGCAGTAAAGGAATGCCAGTTCAAGGGAAGTTTGATACCTAGTCACGTCAATGAAAGTGAGGTCCAACAGCAGTCTGTCAACAGCCGAAATTCGATACTGTAAAAGTTATGGTTATCGTCTAAGAAACATGCAGTCATTTGTGGAATTTTGTCGATTCTTGGGTCTGTCAAGGCGATGTTCCGGTTCTAAAAAACAGTAAATGACAGGCATACATATAACACTGCATAAGGAAGAGCTTCATACGCATACTAATATTATCAGTTAATTAAATCCAAGTTTGTGCTTCTATTGTTGCCTACTTAGGTGCAGGTCTTTCATTTTCCTAGCGGTTTTGCGGTATGAAGTCAGAATGTCATATGTTAATGATCAGTAACCGATGTATTCCATTTAAAAACACAATGGATTGAATTACAGTCGCATCTTTTGGGAGTCATATAATTCCAATAGGCGAGACAGAATTTGCTTTTTTGTTCTGCTTCATTAGAACTAGACTTGTTAAAAACCGAATACCTAACAAACGGTGACCAGTGAAAAGTTAATTAATTTAGAGTTTAATTTAAGTTCTTCAGAAATCTGACATATATTTGTTTTGCGCTTTTCGCCTAGGTATAGATAAAACCCCATCCACACTGTCAAGCACAAAGACTTACTACATAGTAAAGTTAAGTAACTGAGTCCACGTGCATGGCTACTTCTACAAACCTATCACAGTGTACTGTGTATTGCATTTATGTTCGGAAAGCTGTCCCCACAGGAAACATGAGGCAGTACTGTACATACATTTTCAATTATCCCGACATGGATTTAAATGCAAAATGAGCTCTCTGAGGCGTGATGGTGGGTCGAAGGGGTCAAAGGTAGAGTGCTGTAGTGATATCCCATGAACGCAGTAGGTGTTGCGGTAGTTCAAATGGAATATCACGATGTCTAGGTATCGGCAAGTATCGTCTTAGCGATAGTTAGCAGAATAGGATTTACACAACTGTGGCAGCATTATCAAAGACGTGAGGTGCTTCATTTGGTATGTGTTCTGGGCACTAAAACACAGGTTTGGAATACACTGGGCCAAAATGACCAAAACAGTGTTAGGCATAATTTGACAACAGCCGTACAGCTCAGGGTACATTCCCCTCTCTTGATTTGAAAGCTGCCAATTTCGAATCTCGGCTTGAAGATATTATCCAGTAACTTCTCGCGGTTTTCCTTAAATCTCCAGTCATATGCTACCATATTACTGTCATACACGTCAGCAAAAATTTATTTTGCACTTTCCTGCTCGGGATCAATTATTATCCGTAATCTTTTGTTGTTAACAGCCTGAATCAAGAGTGTCCCTTCAGAATGTACCTGATCTCACAATCACATGAAACAGTTGCTAAAATTCCAATTTTTCACATTTTTAGACTTACAAATAGAAACAATATTATAAAGGATACCAAACTATACATTAAGAAGCAAAGCAGTCCTCCAATTAACTCTACTCGTAATGTATTCACATACGAAATTTTTATCTTATTTTGTCGTTCTAAACTGTGATGCATTTCCAAAAATATTATTTACGGTTCCTGAATATATAGAACTGAGGTAACTGTGATACTTACTTATAAATTCAATGTACACATATATTGTTTCCTCACAATGCGACCGAGCAAAAATACAGCTGCTACCATAATAGACATGTAATCATCGAATAACAGTGCTGAAATTTTCAAAGCTTTAACAGCCGGGGTAGGGGGGGTCCGCGGTAGCACAGTGGTTAAGGTGCTGTGCTACAATTCGGAAGGTCTCTGGTTCGATCCCAGCTGGTGTCAGTGGATTTTTCATTGACAAAAAATCCTTCTGGTCGCACTATGGCCCTGGGGTCGATTCATCCTCTAACAGAAGTGAGTACCAGGAGTATTTCTTGGGGGTAAAGGCGGCCGGTGCCTAAGGCTGACAACTTTCCACTATCCTGTGCCGTTGTCATGAAATCTTGGAACCTTAACTTCCTGGAACCCTCTGGTCCTGTCCAGGCCTGTAACGGGACTGCTTTACTTTACCTTTAACAACTAGGGAGTGCAAAACATGACCCTGTAATTATTTCTTCTTATTTTGTAATTTAATGTCAAAGTTTCCGAAATCGCCATGTTTTACTCTTAATAAGTATTCTTAAAGTAACACAATTCAGAGCGAAATTGGTAAGATTTTCATCATCTGAACTTATACTAGAGTCTGCTTCTCCGACCCTTATCTCCGTGACAGACACGTCAACTTGGGAAGTGTAGCGATATGCAAGAAGCACTCATAGTAAAGCTCACAACCGGTAAAAAAAACAGTAAATGTATCAGCGTATAACGAACCGAATTTCGGAGGCATGGAATGAAAACATACAGCAGAATTTCCTCACCGAACTCTCCTCTCAAACAAGGATTCCGGGAAAAAATACAATTAAAATTCCCTTGAACGTATAATTTATTAGAATTCCCTATTAAATGTAAGCTTACAGTCACTCTGGTTTATACACGGGTTTAAAAAATACAATGAACATCACAACCCGGATAATGGTGCTTTCAAACCATAATTCTTAATTACCAAACTCAGTCGGTGTTTCGTTACAAATTACTGTAATTTCAATCCAGTGTGCTAATATCAAGTTTAATTTCAAATGAAAAGAAGTAAATCCAATCATTAATAATCCAAAAACACTGTAATGGAATATGACACAAGCGAATTCCAGTCAAGTGAAATACATGATCGCAAAAAGGTACTGAAATGTGTCGTCGGTATGCAGGATGGAGTACTCTCCATCCTGCATACCATACAGTCAGCTATACAGAATAACAAGTACCAAGTGTCGCATAAATACATTTGTTCCTCCTGATGATGGACCTGGAGCGGTCCGAAACATGTAGAGTTTATAAACAAAATTGACGAAATTCAATGAGAATAAATTGTGCACCAAGCTGGTTTCGTTTACAAGTCTATACAGATAACGCTAAATTTAGAAAAACCGGATGTCACTTAGTCATCTATTAATTTAGCTAGACTAAATTTATTCACGGTTTGTTTACTCATTATTTGTTATTCCCTTTTCTTTGTGTTTTCGTTGGAGGGTTATCTGAAGTCTTGTTTTACATTTCCATGAGATTTCTGAAATTTCTCTTCTTGTAAGACTATCAGACGCTGAACTGATCGAGAAATGTTGCTTCACTCTGTAGCCCGAAACGTCACTAACATGTTCAACGGAGCAGCAAAAGCTCTATTTACTATTGGCACATCTAATTACAAGTGGCAAACACATTTGTGATGTCAAAATGCCGTCTATTAATCACAGTAAAATTTATGTTCATTTTTGTCCCTTATTCCATTCAATAACCGTAACAGTCACATTTATGTCAGGAGGGTGGGTAGAAGGGATGACATGAAAATTGTTGGTCAGGTGATAAATTGTTTTTACGCTTGCAAAATTAATTTTGGTGCATAGGATCGTGTTGCTTGGCTGATCACATAAAGAGATTTGTTTAATATATGAGGGAAATTTATTAGAATTCTATTAGGAAATAAAAATTGTTATTGCATGTATTATTGCTGCAACACGTGTTTGAGAAACGCACAGAGAAAATTAGATATAAATATAAGCACTTCCGCACGCCGTCTCATCTCGTTCAGTTTCTGAAGGGCTGTACATCGTACTTGAACAACAGGAGTTGTCAGCAAATGAAACGTGCCGCTGATCGAGTTTGGTTAACAGAAGCATGTGGGAAAATGTCTAGAAAACAAACGAAGCGACAGCTATTGAATAGACCTGCAATTCTACACCTGAATTTATCCGATGATGAGGAATGGTTCAATCAGAGGAAGATTAGTGAGTGTTAGCGGTTTATTTCCACGTGTCACCCCGGCATGACGACAACACATTCGAAGTGACATCAAAGAATAACCCGATGTAATTTCCAGCCAAGCAACACGGACCTACGCGTGATTTCAGGTTTCCTCCATTACATAGACGAGAACTGCGCTCTTCTGGTCTGTTAGGCAGCGTGTAGTGGCAATTCCTTATCGATGTTTCGGGACAGCCTATCGGTCACAAGCGTTTTCAAGATTCTTGACCCTTGAATTTGGGACCGATAGGTTGTCCCGAAACGTCGTTAAGGAATCATCATTACACAATGCCCAACAGACCAGAACAGCGCAGTTCTCGACACGAGCTGAGGATCACATTTCAAGTAGTCAGGCTGGGCTGGTGTTGTAGCATGACGATACGATATACGAACAAACTAAAAGGCTTCTTATCCTTAACGTGCTAAATTTGATGTAGTTTGGGACAGCGACTAGGCTATGGGCAGCGGGTCCAAAGTTCGAAACCGGCGGGCAGCAAAACTTTCCTCCAAAGCTTCCACACCGACTCTGGGGACAAACCAGCTTCTTGTTCATTTTGTACCGGGGTCCTTCCGGGAGATAGGGCGGCCAGGACGTGAAGTGAACGATAACCTCCATCTAGTACTGTGGTTAAGAATGAGTGGCGTAATACTACTATTCTCCCTATGCGCCTTTGTGGCGTAAATATAGAAAAATTTACTTCTATTTTCTACAATCTATATCGGCATGTTACCAAAGTCTAAAACTGATTAAAGAAATGAAAAGGTGAAAAACACGTCAAAATGACGTAACATGTCAGTGCCTTACTAAACGAGAGCACAGTCTAGAAGTTCAAGATTTTCGGGACGCTTCGCCGAAACAAGGCAACAACCCAGAACACTTCAGATTTCAGGAATACGGCTTCCAAAACTTCAGCCAAGCGGACTCGTCCACTGCGAAGAAAGATCAGCTGATAGAGTTTAGGGAAAATATCGGAAGCGAATTTGAAATTAAATAAATATGCTGTGGATAAAATTTAAAATTTGTAAGTGTTACAACTGACGGGTGTATTTAACGTATTTTAAACGGTCAGTGATAAACGTATTTTCATAAATGCCTGTAGTGACATTCAAATTATTTTATATGTGTAAAACAGTCACAAGTTCGCTACTGTTATATCCTACAGGTTAAAGGGAAAACAATTCGTATATTTAAAATGGAGGAGCCCTAAAAGCCTCATTATTATTATTATAGTAGTAGTAGTAGTAGTAGTAGTGGTTGTAGTAATATTATTATTGACATATTTTTCGCAAATTTGTACAAATGTTAGTTGAAGAATAAAAGACCAACTTGATGTCACTTCCTATATTATTTCACTTCTTATGTGCTCAACATGTTTCGGACAGTGGTATCCGTGTTGCAGGCTTCAGCCTGCAACACGGATACCACTCCAACCCAACCACACCGAAACTCCAACACACATCGAACCAAGAACAATAGACCAATG
>Ga0123357_10014537_pt1 | contig 10279 bp, 7 predicted proteins | sample TergutEmb28metaG_FD_89873 | JGI IMG/M metagenome (GOLD analysis project Ga0123357, IMG submission 89873) | Embiratermes neotenicus P4 segment gut microbial communities from Petit-Saut dam, French Guiana - Emb289 P4 | ecosystem: Host-associated > Arthropoda: Insects > Digestive system > Gut ... | reverse complement strand
AGTTTTGTAGATACTGATGAAATATACAGACATGGCTAAAATATTATTATGGCATTTCAGGTTTCACAGAATTGGGTACTGAACCTCTTCTAACGTCTGCTATAAAATGTGACTATCATCAGAATGAATGAGACAGACAGGATGCATAGGTTTGCTTTTGTAAGGGTTGCAGGTGTGTAGTACAGTGTTACCTATAAGGGGTGCAGGCGTGGAGTATGGTGTTATTGGTAGGGACGCAGATGTCAAATCCGAGTGGGTGGGTTTCCTCTAGATGAAATGTCCCAGGAAATTTTCCAGATAGTCTTACAGAAATAACTCAGAACAGAGAAAGGGAGGTCACATTTCTCATGGCAGTATGTTAACAAAAATCAGGAATATGTGACATGATATTGAGAGAAATAAAATGCGAAGTCGGGAAGGAAGAAAAAAACAGATATTCTGTAAGTGACTGGAGTCTGGGTTTATATGTGTTAGTAATAATCAAGCAACTGAAATAAAACTTTTAACACATTATGAGATCCACAGTGTTGGACCTTTGGATTCTAGTGACACAGCATTACTGATCCATACATCTTATGTTACGATTAAAATTTACCCCTAAACTCATCTGGAGCATCACTGTAGTCCACCTCTCTCTTGATATTCTGGATAGCAATCTCATTTGCTTTTTCTGCAAGGCTTCGGAATTGTTCTATCTCAGAAGAAGTTTTAATAAGGGCACGCTCCATGCGGTTTGCAGCATCCTCGAACAGTTCCTTCTTGAAAGAACGCTGAAAGAAATAACAAATATACAGGTGACATAAACAGGCATATGGGATAATGGTTACAAACAGGACCAGAAGATGGTAGCAACAAATGTCAGTGAGAGGTACCTATGCTTTAGTCAATATTGAAGTCTTGACCTTTGCCTGTTCAGTGAAATCATGATTTTAGTGTCCCTTCAGGGATATAATATATAACTGTGGTAAAGGTTATCTGTCAAAAGCTTGGGAAATGTCACAATTCAATGGCAATTTCACTAGGAAAGTACTTGTACTTTACCAACTCTATGGAACAGACTTTTCCTGAGAAGTTAACAGTTGTTACAACTGAAACCAATGAATGCACACAATTTTATTAAAATCACAATAATATTACAGCACATCAGCTCCTATATGTTTTGGGCCTCATTGGCCCATCATCAGGCAGCACGCAATTGTACAAAACAGTTGCTTAACATTTCCTGCATGCAGCAGATCTGCTACATACTCCTCAATGTGTAATATATATGTAGTAGATCAAGTTGTGCACTGAAAACAGTAAAAGGAGCAGCTTGTTGTTCTGAGTTGCAGTACCATGAAACACTAAACAACAAACTAAAACCTGACAGTTCATTGGCTGTGTTCACACAAAAGCCCAAGTGTCCCCATTGTGAGCCAAATTAATCCAGTCAATGATCTCCCATTCTCTTTCTTTAAGGTATGTTTTAAGATCATCCTCCCATCTATGCCTATATCTTCCATGTGGTGTCTTTCCTTCAGTTCCACCACCAAAACCCCATATGCACATCTATTCTATGCCACACATGCACCATGCCCTGCCCATCTCATCCTCCTTGATTTTATCACCTGAACAATCTCTGATGTGGAAAGAAATCATGAAGCTCCTCACTTTGTGAGTACCTTCACACACTTGTTACTTCCTCCCCCTCACACCCAAATATCTTCCTTACCACCCTATTCTTGAACAACGTAAACCTATGCCCTTCCCTTAATGTGTGAGCCCAAATTCTATACCCACATAAAACAACAAGACAGAGAACAGTCCTGTGAATATCTTAATCTTAATGTGTTCAGATAGCAAATGGTAAAATAAAAGACTCTGGGTCAAATAGTAGCAGGAATTTTCCAGATTTATTTTCTTCTTAATTTATTCATGCATGCAATTTTGAATTGTTAGTGGAGTTCCAAATAGTGTATGAAATTTGCCATGAGCTTTATTAGCTGTTTTTATGTTGCATTTTTTCCTGCATTCTGTTCATAAGACATGAACACATACTTAGTTTTCTCAACACCTCCTTCCAAACAAACCTCATTATTAGAGAATAATAAAGTGTCTGTATTTTTTTGTTTATAGTATGAATGCTGTCACCCAATAAATTAACATCAGTGGCACAGCTGGCGGAGGCACTGCGTTACAAGGTGGAATGTCACGGGTGCGATTCCTGATAGTGTCACTGGAATTTTGCATTGACATAATCCTTCCAGCCACTCTATGGCCCTGGGGTCAACCAGCTCAGCCTCTAACAGAAACAAGTACCATGAATATTTCCTAGGGGGTAAATGTTGCCAGTGCATAGGGTTGACAACCTTACTAGCTTCATGTGCCGATTGTCTCAAAATCTGGAAGCCTCAACTTCCTGGAACCCTCTGGGTATGTAATAGGCCTGTACAGGGATTGCTTTACCTTTCACAGATAAGATAATGTTCTCATTGAATTTCAGTTCCTCCTGGCTTGACTGGATCTTCCTAATGTCATATGTAAAAGCTTATGTATTCTTTGTAACACTTTCATAGTGTCAGACAAATGATTTTAACCTGTATTATGGTGCTGTACATTTTTAATTCCCAGGGAATTATATGCTGTTAAAATCTTCAGTCACTGCCAGGAGAATCTTGAAGCTGAAATTTTCACAATTATCATTAGCAGTTATGTACAATATTTGCTCAGCAATCCCTTTACAGATTGGGGTGAAAGAAAGTACAACATTTATACATTCTAAACTTTCTGCAATTAAAATTCTTGTAATTTACACCATCCATCAGTTCCTAGAGAAGTGTAACTAAGGAGATCCACTAGATTATGCTTTTACTTTTTTTTTGCATGTAAATAAAATGGTATCATTGTGATATGACTGGCTGTGCCATCCATCTATTACTAGCCCTCATTTACAAAACTCTGCAACAGTTTTGTTCAAATTTTGCACTGGAGTTTGCACATCGATTCTACACTCTAAGCAGATGCAATTTTTTTTTCTTTCCCTCCATGGCTGGTCTGGTATACAGTCTACCTTATATGAAATTCACAAAAATTTTCTTCACATTATCAGATACAGCTCACACAAAACATTTATATGTAACAGAAAATATATTTATAAATACAACCTACTAGATGTACATGAACTATAATGTAATAAACTGTAATGTACAATTAACAAGAAAAAATAACTTGTCTCAGTATGTTGTAAAAACATTCTGTCAGAGCAGAGCAACAATATGTTTGGAAAATACATGTATTCCACTGAAGCCCGACTTTCAAGTCTCCTAATATTAGCATAATGTTTGTCTTCTGCATATTCAGTGCTGTGATTCAGCAGCAATATGTGATGAAAACTGTGCAATGGGCTGTGATTCAGTAGTAATATATGGCGAACAAGGTGCACAGTGGTATGTTTTAGTAGCAGAGTATGGTGACGATGTGCACAGTGCCGTGATTCAGTAGCAGAACAGCCAAATCACACACCTCATCTCCAGCTAGAGCTGCTGCAAATCCTTCACAGTCCAAATGTAGGTAAATGTCAGCCAGCTGACTCAAGAGGCGCCGTGGCTCCCACCCATATTTCTCCGGCATGCGCACCTTCAGATTCTTACCTGCAGCAAGTTCAAATTTGTGCCAAGTCAGTAACAAACAGAAATATTATTTTCTGATCACACAAAGAGACTGTGAATAAATTCTGATGATGTTCTGTTTTTTTTTACGCCAGTGGGATGAGGAAGTGAAGCTGATAACAGTCTGTACCATTAACACTTTCAAGCCTAGTTTTTAATGCATGTACCTAAAGAGTTAACAGTAAAAACTCTACATTTTGCACACACAGTGTACTTATGTGTTCTGTAAAATTACAGGATCCTTGTACAGCATTCAGTGGCTGGTCTGTCTGATGGAAGCACACTATGTTGATTGTGAAGTATGAACTGAATCCTTTTATATAACGCAGATTAAAATGGCCAAAGATGTGGTACCTTTAGAAAAGCAATGCTCTTTCAGAAACTGGGAGGCACTGGATAGAAAATTAATTTTAATTTAGCCATATGGTTAAACTTTCTGTGGTTCTGCCACTTATGTGCTGTAGTGGTTCTCTCAGGAACAAATCATTTTCAGCAGCTGTTTCAAATTTATTGCCTGCAGAAAGACATCTTTATATTCCTGTTTTTAAACACCTTCAAGTGCAAGAAATAAAACATATTTATGCCATGATGCAACAACATGCTAATTGTAGATATCAATGCCCATTTTCATATAAAGATTCTCACCAAAATATGAACTAAGAGAGTTCCAGCAATTCGTAACAGATAGTAGAACCTTCCGGACAAAAATTTACAGAGGTGCAGAACAAATAAAATCCACACAATAAGACTCTCAAGTTTAGTGTAGATGAAGGAATGGATTAGACCCAGTCCCACAGTACTACAGCCTCAAAGCAGGCCTACTGCACCAGACCTTCATAACAGATAAGTACTTGTATCAATAACAACTGGCAGGGAAAAACCAAAATTATTGGAGAAAAACTAACATATCAACTACTGTAGGATTAACCCCCACATCTCTCCTGTGAGAAGTTGGCCACTAACTCCCTCAGGTCTGATATTTACATTGAGTACACCTGACAACAGCAGAGACCCACGTCTCTCCTGTGAGAAGCTGACCACTATCTCCCTCATTTCTTATGTTTACACTGAATACAACTGACAGTAGCAAACAAAAGCAACTGAATCATGGCAGAAAATATGTTAATATCTGAGCATAAACCACTTTCAAACAAACCACTATCATTCAATTCAGAGAAACAATAGCTGGAACTGTTTGCTCTTCTAGAGTTACAATAGTTACAACTTCAAGGATGATCTATTTTTCCTATGTGCAGTCTATTATGACTCATGGTATAATTTCTTGGGGTAACTCACCCTATGGTATTAATACTTTTAGGATCCAAAAAAGAATAATCAGAATTATTACAAATTCAGGAAAAAGAGACTCGTGTAGTGAACTGTTCAAAAACCTAAAAATTTCACCTTTATATTCACAGTATATATTATATTATATTACTTGTAGTAAAAAACAAAGATCAGTACAAATAAAATCAAGAGATTCATAGCATTAATACCAGATATAGCACTAATCTTCACCCTCCAATATCAAATTTAGCAACGATTAACAAAGAAGCTTACTATTTTGGAATTAAGGTTTTCAAATATTTTCATTCTAGTATAAAAAAGCTTGTCTAATGAGATGAAATTATTTAGACTTGCCTTAAAAAGATTTCTTCTTTCTAATTCATTTTATTCCATAGATATTTTAACTGCAATAATAATTAATGAACTTGGTCTCAAATAGGGTATTGTTTTGCAATTATTTTATTTTACTGTAACTATTTTTATTTTAATAAATAATATTATATCATACTTCAAATCCTTATGTATAACTGCAACTATAATTTATAGACTTTCATCTCACATAACGTATTAAAGCTGGTAAATTGTTACACACTCGATAATGTTGGCAGATATATATATATATATATATATATATATATAATTATGACAATTGTTAATTATCAGCAAGTAATTATTACTGATTATCTAGTATTGATTATTACTAATTATTTATACATATTTATGTGACTTATTGTGCTATCAACTATTTCTATTTCCATATGGTTCTGTAACTTTTTAAGGATCCACGGATAGTGAATAAATGAATATAAAAATGAATGGTGCTGAAAACATAAAACATGACTGGTTTGCTTGTAGATCAGTTAATGATACTTACAGAGTGTAACTGACGCATATAAAATGTCTAGGGTACGTACTACTGAATAAGGTGAAGAAACAATAGTGTTCTATGAAATGGAAAGAATAAAGGACAAATTGGTATTTCCTTGTGGGACAAAGTGAAATCATCAGAACCAGAGATACAACAGTGAGCTGAAGCCAGCACCCAAACCTGGCATGCAACACACCCGTCATGCTGGTGATAAGGAAACAAATGGTGACACGCAACTTTTGAAAGTCTGGTTATAGGATATACTTGAAGAGACAAAAGTAGTAACTACAGACACTGTATTCAAGGCCTCTGGCTAGGCACAAGAAGGAACTGCTACTGTCTATGTTATGTACAAATCACCACTGAACTGTGTCTGCTCTGTGTGATGGTAGATGCTATGACATAAAAGCAGAATGTGATAATAACACAAGAATTAAAGATCCTCCTTTACATTTTGGTCCACAGAGTTGCTGCAGGTTAAAATTCAGCATGGCAGAGAGTCGATCCACTAACTCTGGTCGAAGGAATGGCTCTTTGATATCGACAGTCAGGTAATGGAACATGTCTACCGTCTCTTTTGCCAGTGTCAAGTATGACCTAAAAGCAAAACAACAAACAGTCCTCAGCCTAGAAATTTCAATATCTATTTCCATGACATTAGGCAAGTTTCAAAGCATTTTCAACAATGCTCATGGTGGTTAAATTTAGTACCACAACTTCAAACGCTATTTTAGTTTCTTCAACAATTCTTTCTTGACTGTTTAAGTTACATATTGTCAGAATGGAGGTTTAATGATGTCATCATTGTAGGAAGGTGTACAAGTAGCTGTGACCCATTTTGAAGTATTAACCCAGCAAATTTCACATTCTACATTCTCTGTGCAACAATATTACACATACAAGTTCAACACCAACTTGTTGTACAACAGTTTTATGTAATTAATGCTCAAACATATTTCACCTTAACTGTTGGCCATCTTCAGTGCGCTTTCTTTAGCATGTGCAGCATATGTTTCAAATTATATGTCAGATATTCCACATATGATTAAAATTATAATTATAATGATTAAATGATACGATTCTTAATCTCAGTGTTATAGTTAAAATATAGCATAAAATTATTTTGTTGTTGATGTAATTGTTGCATCCAAACATCTACGTTTCACACTACGAATGAATACGTATATTCATTCACAGCATGAACACAAGACACCGGACACCTGATTGCAGAACTTATTTCATTTGAAGAAAGCTTGAAATGTAGATGCTTGGATGCAACAATTCTATCAACAGCAAAATGATTTTATACTGTATTTTAACTATAACACTGATTTTAAGAATTCTAACATTTAACCATCATAACAATAATTTTAATCATATGTGGAATTTCTAACACATAAGTTGAAACATAAGCTGCACCCGCTGAAGAGAGCTCCCTGAAGATGGCCAACAATTAAGGGTGAGACATGTCAGAACATTAATTAACAAATAAAAGTGTTGTGCAGCAAGTTGGTGTTGAATGTACATATGTAATCCCAGCAAATTCTTGAGACGGTTATGTCAACAATATCTGAAATTTTCCTTGTGCTTTCTGTAATAATACTGCAAAAGGCATCACTACCTGCACTGACGCTCATCAGCTGTCAGCTGTCGCTGACGAACTTGCTGCTGATCTGTAGGCATTTGATTCCAAGTCTCAGTATCAGCCATCAGTTCCTGAACTTCATGAATTCTCTGCAAAAGTAAGTCAGCAATCCTGATATATGCATATTCCATCTTTCTTAAGTCAGAATTTCTTTCACTAATTTTACATTTGAAAAATGAAGTATCACATACTAATTAAACAGGAATTTTTCTGCTTCACAGCATGTTCAGTAAAAAGCACTACATTTGACTGAGATCTCCTTGTATCTAACACCCTGCAGTCTGGTTCTGCTGCCTCAATGAACATATGCACGTGCACATACACAAGTACAATATAAAATTGCAAGAGGGGAGAAGATGTTCTGTTTAATGCAGACTGTTGTAAAACATCTGAAGCCTATTACATAAACAGATATAATGGACACAGCTTAATCATTGTGGCATGCTATATACAATAACTGCCGGGTTCTGAAAGTTCTGCAGTTAATTCACATGTGGATAATCCAGATAATGTATTAAATGTGTCATATCTCAAATTTTACTTCAGGGACTTTATGTGTTCCATGTCTGTGCATTAAAGAATGTTTTATATTTATATGACAAACCAGCCAAGCATCTGTCTGACATGTTTCCTGTTAGGAATGGTTTGAAACAGGAAGATGCTTTTATCGCCAATGCTTTTCAACTATGCATTAGAGTATGCCATTAGGAGGATTCAGGTAAACCAGGATGGAATGAAACTGAATGGCACACATCAGCTTCTGGTTTATGCTGATGATGTTAATATATTGGGATGAAGAATACCTACTGTAAAGAAAAACACAGAAGCTTTACTAGTCGCTAGAAAGGAGACTAGGCTAGAAATAAGTGCTGTTAAGAATAAGAGGGAGTGCTGATAAGTCCTTAGCCCGACCAGGAAGGAAACAAGCTACAGCGACCAAACGTGGGATTTATTTAACGTACTCTTCATAAATACACTTCTTAGCCTGTTGCTCTAACTTTTGCAAACCACTCAAAAAAAAATTCAGATGGTTGTCCGCCCAACCAAGTCTCCGCAGCAGCAATGACCTCCGCGTCGAACGAAAAATGGCAACCTTTCAATTGTTTTTTCAGTCCAGGGAATAGATGGTAGTCCGACGGGGCCAGATCCAGAGAACAGGGTGGTTGATCAAGAAACTGGAAGTCCAGGTAGGCCAGTTTCTTCTGGATTGCAAGTGCCGGTGAGTCGGGGCATTGTCATGCAAGAACAAGAACCCCTTTGTGACCCTCCCGCAGCATTTTTTCTTCAAAATGTCCTTCAAACACACCAGCAGAAATGAATAATACTCCGCGTTGATAGTTTGGCCTTTTGGAAGACAATCAATGAGGAGGATGCCATCTTGATCCCAAAAAATCAAGGTGAAAACTTTTCCAACAGATTTTTGCACTGGAAATTTTTTGGGGCGGGGTGAGCCCCTATGCCACCACTCCACTGATTGTTGCTTTGTCTCCGGGTCATAGTGATATAACCAGGTTTCGTCCATGGTCAACAATCGCGACAGGAAGTCATTTGGATCACACCAGAAAAATTCCAAATTTGCTCAGACGACTGGCACCATTGACGTTTTTGATCTGCGCTCATGCATTTCGGGACCCACTTTGCAGAGAGCTTCCACATGTCCAAATCTTCATGAATGATGGGCCCAACCCACTCACGTGAGATGCTCAGTTGCTCAGCTATTGATTTAGCCGAAATCTGGCAGTCTTCCAAGATTAGCTTGTGAATTTGATCAATAATCTTCGGAGTGGTCAACATTTTGGGTCGTCAAGGATGAGGCGCACCACAGGTGGAAAAATCACTGCGTTTAAACTAGGCTACCCAGTTTTTGACGGTGGCATACAATGGTGCATGTTCCCCTAATGTTTCTGCCAGAATGGCGTGAATTTCCTTCAGCGCCTTGCTTTGCAGGAAAAAAACTTGATGACAGCTCACGTCTCCATGTTGTTGAAATTGCGCGCGTCACCTGACACACTTCCTTTCAGCCTCTGTAACAAGAAAATACTTGCAATTCGGCACGTGAACAGACCCCTCTTTCCAACGACACTATCGATTCTGTCCTACAACATCGGGAAGAAGGTTGGGCTAAGGACTTATCAGCACCCCCTCATACATGGTCATGTCTTGAGATCAGAATGCAAGGTGAAGTCACAATAAAAAGACTGAAAATAGTTCCTTTGAAACTGTGGAAAAATTCATATATATGGAAACAACCTGAACAAATCAAAATTCTATTCAAGAAGAAATTAAGAGCAGATTGAAGTCAGGGAATGCTTGCTATTATTCGGTGCAGAATCTTTTGTCCTCCAGTTTGCAATCCAAAAATTTAAAGAAGATATACAGACTATAATTTTGCCTTTTGTTTCGTATGGGTGTGAAACTGGGTTGCCGACATTGTGGGAGGAACACAGGCTGAGGGTGTTTGAGAATAGGGTGTTGAGGAGAATACTTGGGCCTAAGAAGGATGGGGTAGCAGGGGAGTGGAGAAAACTACATAATGAGGAGCTTACTGATCTGTACTCCTCACCCAATATTGTTTGGGTGATCAAATCGAGAAGAATACGGGTGGGGCATGTAAAGGAGAGGCATATACAGGGATTTGGTGGGGAAACCTGGGGGTAAAAGACCAACTGGAAGACCCAAATGTAGATGGAAGGATAATATTGAGACAGATCTTCAGTAAGTGGGATGTGGGGATATGGACTGGATCAAGCTAGTTCAGGATAGGGACAGGTGGCCGGAACTTATGAATGCAGTAATGAAACTTTGGGTTCCATAAAATACAGGGAATTTCTT
>Ga0123357_10014536_pt1 | contig 10279 bp, 6 predicted proteins | sample TergutEmb28metaG_FD_89873 | JGI IMG/M metagenome (GOLD analysis project Ga0123357, IMG submission 89873) | Embiratermes neotenicus P4 segment gut microbial communities from Petit-Saut dam, French Guiana - Emb289 P4 | ecosystem: Host-associated > Arthropoda: Insects > Digestive system > Gut ... | reverse complement strand
CTAAAGTGGCCACGCAGTGAGCCCTTTAAATAGCCGAACGGCCACTAAAGTGGCCGCGCAGTGAGCCCTTTAAATAGCCGAACAGCCACTAAAGTGGCCGCGCAGTGAGCCCTTTAAATAGCCGAGCAGTGAGCCCTTTAAATAGCCGAACGACCACTGAAGTTGCCATGCAGTGAGCCCTTTAAATAGCTGAATGACCACTAAATTCCGGCATCAGAGGGTTAAAGATGAAGCGCAGACTGCTTTATTTAAAGACCCAGTTTGTTCTGCTCTGAAGACGCTTTTCATCTGTTATAAAAACCAATCAGTTTATGATGTAAGTGGCACAAGTCACTCTTTGTTCTTAGATAAATACCAAACACACAATACAGTGGGGCAGAGTGTACAGTTGTTAAATGTTAAACCTGTTGGTGCATCATGTAACCAGTAGGCTGTAAAAGGTTAAACAGAGCCACCTTCTTTCTTCTGTAGAACTGATATTTTGTGGGTTGTTCCTTTTTCACACTGTAGGGGTGATATATAACATAAATTTTGGCCTTATTTAAAACTGCAGTTTTTGTCTAAATGTGTTCTAATATTATGAGTATTTAATTTAATACATGTTCATAATGAAGGTTGCTGTGTGTTTCTTGATCATTATGTGAGGAATGCATCTCAGGAAGGAATGCGTGTAACATAAAAGTTTTGTGTCATGAGGGCTAAATATTTGTTGCAAAACTTTTTTTTGATTGATACATATATAACTAAGCAACCAGCCAAGCTGATGGAGCACTGCCCTTTCAGATCCAAATATTCTCCTCAGCACAGTATTCTGAAATACTGTAAATGTGTGTTCCTCCCCACTGATGAAATTTATTGAAAGCTATTATGTATCAAGACAGGTTTAGTTTCACAACATTACACAATACAGTAAGACTTCCTCCAACTATTAGTTGTATCCACCTGAAGTGGCTGCTAGACCAAGAAAGTTTTATCGAATTCATTCACCATGAAAGCTTTGGATTATGTATCATTATTACTTTGTACTGCAATGTGTGTGCATAAGGGCATGAATATAAAGAGAAATGCATACTAGAGAGAGGGATTAGAAGAAGAGCTTTTGTCATATGAAGTGACAAGTGTCCCATACTTCTAATTATGGTTTTTGGTCTTTTCTGGCATCTCCCGTTCCATTAGTATTACGACCATCTGCAGATCATCTTTGCAAAGCCAGTTTGGGCTCCCATATTTAGTGGGTGTCACCTGGAAGCTGTGTCCTGCTCTTCTCTGTGAGGTACATTGGTAGGTGAGAATCTATAGGTGGGCAGCAATGTATACAGGTCTACAAGTCATGAGTAAACACAGTTGGATTGAACCTGTTATATCCACTTAGATGTAGGTGTGCGTTTCACTCGGCTGTTGCAAAAGAAGTAGTCTCTACAGATAGCAAATACAGAATGTGATATACATTTCAATATTTTCAGGGGTGTGGTTGTACCTGGATCATTTCTTGCACATGCATGACAAAGTGTCCCTGATCCATGGATGTAGGGGCCCCTAGCTACTGTGAATTTATGTGCCCTTGACATTTGGCATTGCTGCATTGTTTACATATACAGATTTGCTTTCATGGCAACTGCATGGCACGTACTACATATACTGTGGGGACTGCTGCTGAGGTTTTGTGTCAGGCTATTGGTGTAACTTCTGAGGAAATGCAAGGCAGTTTATAGAATGACAGTCTGTTTACTCCAGTGGTAGTGTGAAGTTTAAGACATTTCATAGAAGAACAGGCAAATTGTTAGGTATCCATTAGTTGTTATAGGAGGTGTATGGGTGTAGGTGGGTTAATGACCGTTAGTTCTGTTGTAAGAAGACAAATATTTCATGTTGTGTACATTTTATTTCTATGTATTGTGTTTTAATGACCATGAAATGGTGAAGTATTTTTATCAGTTTAATGATTCCCAGACTGTTATCTGTATTTACTACCTAAAGAGGTGCAGAAGAGCAACAAATTAGTTTGTATGCACATGTTCAGTAATATGCTGAGAGTGCTTTGAAGTATGTTGATGTTGCATTTGTCAAAGGTAATATGTGGTTGTGCACTTTTTTGTTAAGCATGTCAAATTAACCTTTAGAAGGCGGATTTGAATGCCAATTATTTCTGTTGATGGCACAAGTGTTTTTAGCATATCATTGACATTTAACTTGCTACCAAGTAAACACATCGACACCAGCATATGGTGTGCCAGGCCGTTCACAAGTACGTATTAGGGACCAACATATGGTTGTCTAGGATGATAAAGGTTAAGTGTGGTAAGGTAAATAGGATAAACAAGACACATACACCACCTAGGAACTCACCAAATTGGGTACTCTGCGTGCAGCCATTGTTTACAAATAGAAATTGATAAAGGACCTTTATGTTATGCAAGGTCTTGTACAAACAGTCCTTAGCTTATTCTGGCCCCTTCTTATTTGCATGCATTTTAAGATGTCTTTCTGATTGAGAATCATACAAGTTTAATGTGAAGGCAGGGTAAAAGGTACACTGTAGGACTGAATGTTGAACCTGTATGTTAGTATATTCTATGATTCCTCCCTCCTGCAGTGAATTTGAATTAGATATCTTCGCATGCTATTAATGTCAACACATTCTCCATTGAAGGATGTACATATTGCAATATTGCATTTTAACATTCTGATGAATTTTGTTATGTTAGAACAACAACAAAAGCAATAAAATAACAGCAAGAGCAGCAGCAGCAGTAGTAGTAGGAGTAATGATAATAGTTAAGTGTAACATTAAAGTCACTTCCAGACAATATATAGTACACCCCTCATTTAGCACTCTGGTTGTACTGTGTACTGTTACTGTTCATGTTCATTGTCCTGGGGAAATATTGGGTCATGATTGCAGACATCTAAATTGAGGGACATCAGTGCTGTGTTTAAAACTAAACCCCCCAGCACTGTACATCTAATTACTGCATTGGAAATTATTATGTAAATGAAAATTAAATGTATCGTAAGTTTATTGGATTGTGCATCATCATCTTGATGTCACTTGCTTTATTATTTCATTATTTAATGCTCAACATGTTTCGGATGTTAATACATCAATCCTCAGGAGCTTGCGACTTATGTGCTGAGTTATTTCATGGGTTGTATTGATCTGTAAGGATAGAAGTTTTTGCACACTCTATAACCATGAGACACCACAGCAGCCAATATTTGCAGAAACACACTTCCTAAAACAACCACGCATGTCACGACTAAACACTCCCTACAAAATAAGCTGGCTAATGCAAAAACTTCTGTCCTTATAGATCAATACAACCCATGTAACTCAGCACATAAGTCGCAAGCTCCTGAGGATGGATGTATTAACATCCGAAACATGTTGAGCATTAAATAATGAAATAATAAAGCAAGTGACATCAAGTTGGTCTCTCTTTACTCAATGGAAATTAAATGCTATATTGCACTTTGGTTACCCATACTTGTATACTGTGTGCTTATTGGTATGCTTTTGGTACTGTATCAACATTCTTTGTGCATCACATGGCTACTACTTGAGAAAGCTGGTATCACATATTGATGGTCATTGAGACATCTTAACATTCTTCAGATATGAGTGGCATTAAGCACTTTCTGAGGTCCATAAAATTTATACATATATTGTTGTTTGCCTGGATGGTCTGCAAAGAGGAAACAGCTAAAAGTAGAATGTTGAGGAAACATAAATTTGTCTCCTAGTCCTGTGAGCTGGATGGTACCACAGTTTATTGATCTGTATTACTATTTGTCATGCCCAGCTTTCAGTATATGCATGTTGGGCATGGGGAGATTTTCCTGACCATCACTAACATCTTGAACAAAATTGCACTGAGTACATTATGGTCAAAAAAGGAAGTTTTGAAGTACCGCTATGATTCAAACATGGAAACTTTGTAGTGATACACATATAATTAATGTGATTTAAGCTTGTTACCATTCCAAATATAATTCACTGTAATTACCTGGTTGCCTTGCACATAGTTTCAAAGAAGTCCAAGAACTGTATGTTTGTGTTGGTAACATGTTCATTGAGTCACCATACAGGGATCTAGTTTTGTAACATTGTGTTAGATATATGGGAACTCCTGAAGGAATTTTAATGCTTAAGCAAACATTAGTTTTATTGAACTAACAGATGTGTTGTAAAATAGTATGTTGGAAAAGACCGTATTCAACACACAAAATTGTCTGTTAAACAGAAATAACAAACTATGTATTTACAGTATTTGTATAAAATTATTATTATTAGAAAGAAGTGTGTTCTCCAGTTGTTTATAAAACTTAATTTATTGAACACTTTTCCCTATTTGCTTCATTGTGTATTGGCACATGAGTTTCAACACTGAGCAGAGATGATCGTATTTACATTGGGCTGTTTGATGGTTGCTTATCATTTTGTAAATTTCATCTCTGTTCCTTGATAACAGATGAGGCTGCATGTCTGTCTGTCAGCAGTCCATCTTCATGGTAACATTGAAACCACTTCCCCCCCCAAGATAAAAACTTCTGTGATGATAAAGCAGATGTCTGTACTTTTTGTAATAATTAGAGCCAATTATATTCCATTGTCTTTTATTATGAGTGAACTTTGTATGTGCCATGGATATATAGAATACCATGAAGACCTCAGATTAGTAAACTGCTTAAGAGTTGTGTTGTTACATTTAGCCTGCATGAGACCCACTGCCAGTTAGTATAAGGTTGTAATTGCAGGAAGCTTTAACTGTAGAAGCTGCTTAAAGTGTGGGGTGGTTTGAATGGAAATGCCGGATAAGGAGGGCACTGAATGATACCTTATTCATAATTTTAGGTGTAATCATTTCCAGTTTAATGCAGAAAAACAGTAATTGAAATTCATTCTTAACCTGATGTACTTTATTGAAATTTGTTGTTGCTGAAATCAACCACTAGACCCCAGAATGGATGTATAGTTTCCTACTTTTGAATTTTTTTTCTTAACCCCCCAGCCCTTGTAGCTGTATGTCATATTTATTTATTGTACCTCACATTGAAGTTTAAAGAGGAAGTTATTTAGGGGAAGGAGAGAAATACACATAATTTATAAGCCTCTTATGTTTGATTTTAATTCCAGTTGAATTAACAGTGTTGAATTTAATTACCAGGCTGTAATTGAACATTAATATAGCAGAACCAAACCTGAATTACAGAGTAAAAGAGTCTGAATGACAGTCATCGGTATGTATGGTACTGTTGTGCTGAGTTATGAATGGATCTTGTGCAAGTAAATGCATAGTTGTGCTAAGTTCATGTGTGAGTACATGCACAGTTGTACTGAGTTCATGTGTGAGTACATGCACAGTTGTGTAAGTTCATGTGTGAGTACATGCACCGTTGTGCTAAGTTCATGTGTGAATACATGCACAGTTGTGCTGAGTTCATGTGTGAGTACATGTGCAGTTGTGTAAGTTCATGTGTGAGTGCATGCAAAGTTAATGTGTGAGTGCATGCACAGTTGTGCTAAGTTTATTTGTGAGTACATGCACAGTTGTGCTGAGTTCATGTGTGAGTACATGCATAGTTGTGTAAGTTCATGTGAGTACATGCACATTTGTGCTAAGTTCATTTGTGAGTACATGCACAGTTGTGCTGAGTTCATGTGTGAGTACATACACAGTGGTGCTAAGTTCATGTGTGAGTACATGCACAATTGTGCTAAGTTCATGTGTGAGTACATGTACAGTTGTGCTAAGTTCATTTGTGAGCACATGCACAGTGGTGCTGAGTTCATGTGTGAGTACATGCACAGTTGTGCTGAATTCATGTGTGAGTACATGCACAGTTGTGCTAAGTTCATGAGTGAGTACATGCACAGTTGTGCTGACTTAGTGTGTGAATACATGCACAGTTGTGCTGATTTCATGTGTGAGCACATGCAGAGTTGTGCTAAGTTCATTTGTGAGTATATATACACAATTGTGCTGAGTTCATGTGTGAGTACATGCACAGTTGTGCTAAGTTCATTTGTGAGTACATGCACAGTTGTGCTGAGTTCATGTATGAGTACATGCACAGTTGTGCTGAGTTCATGTGTGAGTACATGCACAGTTGTGCTGAGTTCCAAATGAACCTTGTTTGAGTACAAGCACAGTTGTGCTAAGTTCATGTGTGAATACATGCACAGTTGTGCTGACTTCATGTGTGAGTACATGCATAGTTGTGCCGAGTTCCAAATAAACCTTGTTTGATTATGTGCACAGTTGTGCTGAGTTCCAAATGAATCTTGTGTGAGTACATGCACATTTGTACTGAGTTCCAAATGAACTTTGTGTGTGAATACACAAACATTTGTGGAGACATTGTTCACTTTCTACTATTATACTGTCATAATATCAACATAGAGTGTATGGTTCGTATTTCTGGTTTATATGCTTGTGGTTTTGGTGATGTGTTTGTGTTTTGTGAAGGAAATGCAGGTCAATTCAATCTCATGACCTTGCACAGCACTTAATTGTAAAGCTTGAATTTCATGTATTTGCCTTTGAGTTTGCAGTCAGGTACCTCAAGAAATTTCAATTTAATTCAAGCTTTAAACTTTACATTGCTTTTGAAACTTTTGGTATGCTGAAAGAGTGCATCATCAGGAGCAGCTAATTGAAGTGCTACGAGTAAACAGCATCAAAATTGCTGCATTGAACTATGGACTGAAAAGCAAATACATTGCTCAGTGAATAATAATCTAAGCTGATAAAATGTACTAAGGCATCATAAAAAATGTGGGCATGAAAACAAATTTTTGCAAAATTTTAGGATGGTATGTGTTTCGGAGAGCTGTTTTTGTCCCCTTTTTATGGTAGGATCTTTGTAAGCGGGAAGTTGCTAAAGTGGTTTTCTTTCTGTATTCCATCGCTGCTGGGATGTTTTGTATTCTCATATTCTAAACAGTTAAAGTTGTTCCTCAGCTTCCAGGCAAAATATTACTACAAGTGTATCAAGAAGTCATGTTTTGAGATGTTATAAAGTTTATAGTGCATAAAAGGGTAACATGTATTTTGGTTCTTAACTTTACCACCATAGCACTTTAAGCAGCACTGGTGCCTGGTATGTACCAGTTTACTGAGACTAGTATTCAGAAAGTGTCCTTGTGCCACTGTCATAGAGTCAGGATTGAATCTAGGGGAGGGCTGCGATTATTGTCTGTGATGGCTGTGTGATGAAAGTGGCATTTGCTGGCCCGGCTCTTCCCCTTCTTTATATATACACTGTATATTACCTTTTTACTTAGATATTGATATGCAACTTTATATTTTTTACACAGATAGAGTAATATATATTTAGAATGTTAATGAACTTGGCCTTAATTTCTAATATATCTGTGAAAATTTTCTGTCATATATTTTCAGATTGTTCCTTCACAGGTAAATGACATGTTTATGTATGTATGTATAAATATTATATTTGCTGGCACCTTGTTACTTCATTGTCATTTTCAGGTTATATTTTATATCATAGAGCTGTTCTGTGCAATAAAAGTTGATGGTGAAATATTGACATAAGAATACCCTATAATACGTGCGATAGATTCTGTTCTCGTTTTAGGAGTTAATGTGGAGAGACTTGGCCTAGCAGCTGTATTCCATAACAGTTTTGGTTTAGATCAGTAACATATTTTACAATATCTTAGTAGACGTTAAGTGATACCACCTGTGCTGAAGTGCCATGCTTTGGAGGTAAGATGCACACGTTTTGGACTGTTTCCCCACATTTATGTGGGGCCATATTTTTTAAGAACTATAAATGAAAATTTCCCACACTTCCAGAGATCTCATCTGTATGTCTCAAATTTTCTCTCAAAGTGGTTTCATTCAATGTGTGTGTGCCATTTTCTCAGACTCGCCTGATTGCGATACAAGCTGTTGTGCACGATTTGTTTGTAAAAAATACTGTACATACCCACTCAGTCTTCATTCATTCATATTTACATTACATATGGGCAGAAATTTCATACTTAAAGGGAATTTGCATTGTAGCATTTTATTAGTCCCACATGACATCAGATAATGCGGACCTGTGTCTTGTTAAGACCGCTTCTTGAAGGTAGTGCATGTACCTCAAAACAAAGCACTGAATGACCTCTGTTGTACTCAAATTGTACTATCAACAAAGTATGTATGAATGAAGTACAGTGTATGGATGTGGATGTTTTACATTTGCAGAAAATGTTGCAGTACATTAAGCAAGGACTTGTGAATAGGAAACTGCCTGCATGCTCAGACAGTGGAACACTTTGCTGCATCTGGAATGAGTAGACACATTATAACAATTACAGTACAATGGATTGCACTTGATGGGGTTAAGCATATAATGTGATAATCACAGAATTTATGATACATTTTCCTTCCTCATCAGTTTAGTGTTGCATCGAGGCATGTCGTGTAAACTATGGAATGCATTGTGTGTTTAAACTGAGACTCTTGATTTTGTAATTCATTAATAGTTCACTATTAATGGATAGTTGTCTGTCACTATAAATCCAGCAGAAAAAGTGTGAGACACTGAATTACTGAACCGGAACTGCAGATACTGCTGTATCATGAACCCTTTAAAATGATTTCTCCAGTTTGGTAGAATTCTGGTCACGCCATTAGTGTATAACCTAGAGGTAATGCAAAGGACCAATGAAGGCAACATAACACATTTTCACCCAATTAACAGATTTATTGTGTAATTAGCATGGATACATATTCAAAAAACAAGAGGATGTAATTGAAACTTCTGTGTATCTTGTTTTCAAGCCATCTAAGGATAATTACTTGCTGTTGCAACTTGCCCACACTCAAAAAAGCAAATAAATGCTTGCTTAAAACCCAGTTATATGTAAGGTACACATTCAGTTGGTCATTATTCAGACTCAAAACGTGTTAATACATGTATATGTGTGCCCCTGCAAATGTAAATGAGTCGGCCAGTGAGGTAATTTGTTCAGAGTGAAATTCCTCTGTTGCCAGTTTCTACTTTGTATTACAGTTAATCAGGGTGTTTGATTTGCATTTTATTGCTGTAAGGTACAGTTTAATGATAAGGAAACATGAAGTTTTAGACATGACTGATAAATCGTGCTTTGTTACCACACAGATGTGGCTAGCAATAAATTGCGATTCAGCCTGTAAGATTGCATGATGGACAGCTGCTCTGACAGTCCTGTAAATTGGATCCTTCTCAGTTCACTTCTCTTCGATGCTTGCATATGTCAATATGTTTGAATGTTAACGTTGTTTGTTATATTTTTGGGAAGAACTTCACAAGTGCAGAGTTAACAAACATGAATTTGTCAAATGTAACCCCAAAGTTTTGTATGCAGACAGTTTTTTAAATGGGTTCCATTCTTGAAACTTTTATATAACCCAAAATTTATGAGTCGGATTTGATCCGTTCTCCCCCCCCCCTGTCACATCTCATTGGTTATGTGTATGTTTTTACAGTGTCAGAATAAATGTTCGAAATGTTACTCCTATCAGTTTAAGTCCAAGTTTATGTAAGTTGCATATTACATAACCCGGAAACTGTGTATAGTTTTCATGTTTGCAGTTGTTGAATTGTATAGGATATCTGATGTTGAAATTGTAGGTATGTTTAGGAACTAAGCTCTAAATTTCACATCCATAGCTCCAGTTGTACTTTGCATACCATTTTTAAACAGAAATCTTAAAAAACAGAATTTCACACAACTACTGTGCTAATGATTTGTATTGTAATAATAAGAAAAATTTGTGACAAATTTTGCATAACTGATACCATTCATGATCCTGGCTATGTGTCAAGTGATATTAGCATCACTGTCACTGTCACTGTGTACCATATTGTACTTACTGGTCTAGAAAATTCATGTTCATAACATATTGTATGACTTGTCAGTCATTTGAAATGTGTGTTCCGTCAAAAACACCACAGTGATCTCAAAAGCCTACTCCCCCCACCCAAAGAATGAAAATTTGCTTAAAGTGTGCCAGAGGATTTTTGAGAACTTATGCTGAAGTTCATTTCATGTAACATTCCACATAGTAGCTAGTTTCTAGGCATGTAGTAAGTTATTTACTAACAGCCATGAGTGATTTTTTTCTCTGACAATAACTTTTCAGTTTAAGTATAAGTATCCTTTTATTATACAAATACAATGAATGTGTTAGAGTCTGTGTGGGTTAGTTATCAGCTTAAAGGTAGTAGAAAACTGCTTGTTTATACTGTGTCCAGCATCTGTCTAATAATAATGCTTGGTATG
>Ga0123357_10014535_pt1 | contig 10280 bp, 5 predicted proteins | sample TergutEmb28metaG_FD_89873 | JGI IMG/M metagenome (GOLD analysis project Ga0123357, IMG submission 89873) | Embiratermes neotenicus P4 segment gut microbial communities from Petit-Saut dam, French Guiana - Emb289 P4 | ecosystem: Host-associated > Arthropoda: Insects > Digestive system > Gut ... | reverse complement strand
TAATCAGACATCTCAGTTTTGTTGCCCTTTTTAAATATCGGATAAACTTGAGAAAATTTTAGCCGAGTAGGAAATGTACCTGTGGATAACATCTTCATTACAGATGTAAATTAATGGAGATGAAATAAATGGCATACTCATTTTTACAATCCATGATGGTACTTCATCATACCCATAAGATATTTTCCATTTCAGACTTTTTATTTATTTCATAAATTACTTTTTCAGTTACTGACTTCAGCTTTATTGGTGAAAAAGGTTGCTGAAATACATTGACTAAGTACTGCATGTAAGAATGTTTACTGAGGTCATTGTTTTTTTGTTTAATTATTTTAATGACTGATTCTTCAACAATATTAGCGAAATAATTATTGAAGGTTTCTGCAAGAATCTGAGGATTTTTAATTAGTTGTCCTTCAATGTTCAACATAGGTTCCTCGCTACTATTTGCTCGTTTATTAGTTAGAGATTTAATTATACTGCAGGCTGTTTTTGTTTTATTTTCTGATTGAGATATTAATTCAATGTAATGTAATTTCTTAGCTAACTGAATAGTGCTAGTTAAGATTTTACAGTATTTTTTATAAAAACTTTTCAAAACAGTGTTATTAGAGTCCTACAAAGTAAGATCTTTTTTGTGTCTACATGAAATTAATATACCTTTCGTGAGCCACTCTTTACTCTTATTTCTGACCAGAGATTTATTCAGAGGAAAACTACAATAAAATATTTTAAAATACGTATTCAAGAAATTATTAAATATAACATTTATGTCATTATCACTAGTGGGATCAAAAACATTTTCCCAATTTTCATAGCTTAACTTCATTTTAAATTCACTTATAGAGGAGTCATCGTACTTCCTACCAGTTCTTGCCAGTCCAGGTTGAAAAGAATTATGTGAGGGGATATAGAGTGTAAGTATTTGAGCATCGTGGTCAGGTAATCCGTTATAGTACGGTTCAGTATTAAAGTGCTCATTTTTCTTCTATCCAGAAATATGTTATCAATTGTTGTTTCTGTATAAGCATTTATTCGAGTAGGAAAATTAACTATATAGTCTAAGTTATATGTCTTTAAGAGGGAAATAATTTGATATTTTTTAGTGTTATCTGTCATGAAATTTACATTGAAATCTCCACATATAACTAAATTAACCAAATTTAGAAATAATAGATTTAGTATTTCTTTTAATTTTTTTTATAAAGGTATCAAAATTTCCTGTCGGGGATCTATATATTGACAGAACACATAAATTTAAGGGACTGTGTACCAATCTTATTGCACATATCACTATATCCTGTTCTTTACAGTGACTATTTAAGTCCACATTTATAAACTGATAAGATTTATGAAGAAATGTACATACACCACCACATTTGGTGAATTTCCTACAGTAATATGCACCCAAATTATAATTATCAACAGTAATACTCTGAATAATTTCTGTTGATAAATGATGTTCAGACAGGCAAAGCATATGAGGAGGATCTTTTACCCAATTAATAACCAATTCATCAATTTTATTGCCCAAACCTCAAATATTTTGGGCAAATATTTTGAGGTTATATTCATTGCCTAAACAAACTTATCTTGGAGTTACCATAAAAAATCATTAGATCTTGCAATTGGAGCTTTTCTTAGCCTCTTTGACTTAGTTGGGATTTCAGCGTTATTGACATTAGTGACTATCACACTATTTAATGAAGTAACAGAAGCGCCATTGGTCTCTTTCTCATGTTGATCCTCGCTAACCTGCATATCAGCTTCATCCTTCAGTTCCTTCATAGGATTATCATCACCCACTATTTCTGTCTCATTATTTATAACATTGCTTGACACTACATGTTCCTGTTCCTCTTTCCACCCCAGGCTAATTGGAGCTATTGCTTCAATTGCAGTTAATTTAGAAATTTCAGAGGCCACTTGTTTAGAAACCAGTCTTTTACCTCTTCCATTAAGGTGCATACTGTGATTTGTAAAATACTCCCTGTTATAATTACACTCCAATATAGTGAATTGCTCTATTTACACATGAATACTTAACCAAGTCATATCTATGTGGAACACCAAATATTACTATATTGGTGTTACAGTTGTTATGTATATATTGGTGTTACAGCTGTTCTGTATAAGCTTTATGATTTTCACTAATGCCACATTAGAGTTATTCATGTACACATCATTTGCACCTGCACTAATCACAATCACATCACGTTTATTTAATTTCATTAAGTCCATTGCTGGTTTATCCAACATTTCCTCAGTTAGTGCACCTGGTTTAATCCACCCAGTTTTTCTAAACGTATCTGTCTTCTCAGTGCATGCTTTTAAGTGGCTGTCACCTAGAATTACCACTTTGGAACTATGTTTAATTGATGTTTGCATCTGAACATTCACAGTGGATAGAGAGTTATTCTCAGAAGTCTTATCAGCTTGTCTAATGTTCCTTTTGTTTACACAATTCACTAGTTTATTAGTTATGTTAGAGTAGATTTTACCATTTAGTACAGTAGGAATGTGATGATAACAGTTTGTTTTCTTACTGATACCTTCTATTAGCCGATCTACCCTTTGTGAAATACGTAGTAACCCCTGCTCGTTGGATACTATCGTATTATTTACACTTTCCGTTGAATCTTGTAGGTTAATTAAGTGAACGTAATGATTAGAGGTTGGGATAGGCTGATTAGCTAGTAAACTGTCTGGATTCCTAAAATTATTTGAGTTTCTACGGTGTTTAGAAGTTACTTCAATCCAGTTCTTCCACAAATAAGACACATCATGGACTTCTTTCTTGTTTGCCTTTTCGCACAAGGTATTCAGGCCAATGTCCGAACTTGTCGGTGCACAATTAGGTGGCATGAAGAGGCACAGTGACTGTGTTGCCAGCCAGACGAATGTTCTGCACTGTGTCCTTCCTGCTGTCAGTGTGTTAATTTCAGAATATTTTATTTCTTGAATTTATTTTTGTTTAAAGAGTTACCACAGTTATTTCATGCTTGTAATATTGAAATAACACTTTCTTTCCAGATGGGGTCATCAGTGCTCTACTGCCACCAAAATGGTGTAGCACATCGAGATCTGGAGGTAGGTTTGCATTTCATTCATGGAAATAATGTAGAGTCATAATGTGAAATTAAGAAGGCAAAGTCTGTGCATTGTGTTTTCATCATATGTGTGTGAGAGCTGTATTGCAAGGATTTATGTAATGTTGCAGATGGAGAACTTGTGGCTGACTTTGGCCTCAACACAGAGTTTGTTCATGGTGAAATTGTTGTGACTGCTTGTGTCACTTCAGAATATTTTGCACCAGCAGTTTTCTTGGGTGAGTGAAGTATGCAGGTGTGTGTTCTCGCATATGTGTGTGGAGAGAGGTGTAGGATGTTGTGAGATTTGGCCTCTTTCACATATACTATTTAAATAATAAGTAAATAGTGAAATTTGAAGTTTTTACAGACCTCTTGATGAAGACTTGCATCTCCATGAGTTTTGCATTCCATTCGTTATATACTTGTTTGTTTGTGTGCACTTGCAGTGAAACGTTGCATACTTGCTCCTGTGGATTCTTCATGTCTGTCTGTGTGGATCAGTCTGTTCATCCATTATCGGCCTGCATGAAGGATTCAACCTGTGAATGGATTTTCATGAAATTTAATATTGACGAGTTTTACTAAACTTTGTCAATTTATTTTATTTTCAGTGTGTGTTTAAATTCATTAAGTATTGCAGTTTTGAATAGTTAAACAAAAGGAAGTGAATGTGCCTGAGTTATTATGCTACTGTTACTGCCCTATTAGATTCAAGCCCTGAAATGCACTGGAGATTCAGGTTCAAACCCTAAACATGATTCATTTAGGTAACTAGGTCTCTTTTAGACGATATTAAGACTCAACAACTGAAATAGTATGGACATGTTCAGAGAATGGAAGAGGGGAGATTACCAAAAAATGTTATGAAATAGAGCCCACCAGGAAGAAGAAGATGAGGTAGACCTAAAGCTACCTGGGCAGAAGGGATTAGAGGACTGATGGGAGAAAAGGGATTAATAGAAGAAGACAGGAAGGGCAGAGAAAAATGGAAGAAAAAGATAAGATAATTGTCAAATGGGCGCAGGAAGATGTGGAAATGTCGAACAACCTGCTAAATAATAATATTCCTTTTGGGCAGTCAATTAGAAAAGGGGACTTTTGACTGTGAATAACATGGCTAGGGAAAACAACAGGAGTATATAAGTGCCATTAAGGCATTCAAAACCGTAAGCATGGGCAGATTAACCATCAACTGTCAAGTTGGTAGGAGTTTGCAGATCGGTTCATGAGACTTTGCTACTTTTCAGGACATAATTCATTCTGTGGGAAGTGCTAGTGGGCAACACCTGAATATGTTTGTTAGTCATAAGTTTGGTGTCTAGTGACTTGAAGTAGCTATGGCAATCAGGTTTAGCTTTCCAAAAAGTTGAATTCAGCTGACGGGGTCTCCCAAATTTGAATTTTGGCCAATAGAATCACTTCGGTACATAGGAAAGGGTATTTGATTTGCAAGTGTAGCAAGATATGAGCAAGCAGTAGAGACTCTGTTTTGACAGTTGGAGTAACATAGTTGCAAAGTTTGCATGCTTCTTTAAAATTGGAAAGTTTACGACAAAATTTCAATTAGAAAGTGGTATATGAGAAACCAGTGTAAAGGAAGGTAAAGTTCGAGTTTAATGAACATGGAGTGTACTTAAAATTTAAACATTTATACAGTTGTTGAACAAAGTGATAATTAGCTTTATTTACTCCAAGTGCCATGGTCGCACATATTAACATGCTATTATTTCACATGATTGCTGTAAAACAATAAGAGTGAAACATTCTTCAGTAAGCCAGGAACTCAAGTTTGTGTTTAACCCTTTCCCCTCCCTAACACTCCAAAGCGCTCGGGATTTAAAAGTCCCCTCCCCCTCTAAACGCTCTAAAGCGTTTCTGGTATAGTACGTAAATTTAAATGTCCCGTGAAAAAACTCGACTCTTCTGACCAGGCACTAGCGATTTAAATTGAACGGGGAAAGGGTTAATGGTGAGTAATAATCGGTATAGTGGATTGTGGACATTTCAGAGACCTCCTGCGTGTATTACCCAGAGAAGACCTTAAGGTTCTCTGAACTGAGTGATGGTAGGTGATCTGTATACTCACACGTGTCCAAGGGTGAAGAGGATGGTAGCACTATCCACAGATTTTCAGACTTGTTTCTTTCTTTCTTGTTCCTTCACTATGCAATTTTTTTTTTTATAAGAATGTTGCTGTAAAACTTAGTTTTCATGCTTTGTTATTGTTATACTGCTACTTCAGTCACTGTCACAACAGCTCAAGTATGATATCTGATACATGCCAGAACAGTCTGTACCACATTTTTCACCCTAACATTTCTCACATGACAATTATACAATGCATATTTTCATACATCAACCACAGTCAGTTTGATTCACTTTAAGACCTTCAGGAGTCCACCATTCTTCCTATTGTGCCTTCCTATGCACACCTTGTTACCATGTTACTACTGACAGCAACGTGAATAGATCTTAACTGTCACTGGATCTTATGCAGACTTCATGTTCCAGTAGCTGGCTTAGATTGACAGTTGTAATTTTTGTGCTGGTCCTGTGTGATAGATCTTATTAATTACATTATAAAGGGAAGCAGCTTACACCGTCCTCATCGTCACTTGGTGAGCAAGCATGTATTGTCTTGGTATTATTAATCTTCCCTGTCTTAAGATGCACAGTCTCATTAAATGGCCCAAAGGCAATCACCATATTTTTATATTCTTTATTAACCAAGAATCATGTGCCATGTGTATTACACATACTTACATGGTAAGACACCATAAAATTTCCCATATCCTTTGTTCCTTCAGTTCTTCATCGCATTTCTTGAACTGCTGTACTAGAAAGAATGTGTTTATATTTTAACTGTACTAATGCTCCTTACTTCAGTAAACTTTTAAAATAGCAAGCATTAAACTTTTCATCCTTCCTGAAATTTTTTAATATATGTTGTTTTGTGAGGTCAGATGAGGTTAGCTCAATGACCAACCCACAATCTGGATGACCAGGAACTACTTTTTATCTGTCCACAGCCTTTCAATCTCTCTAGCTTGGGTAGCCCTACATCTCCCTTAGCTAGCATCGTTGCCTAGCTGACCCTGCCAGGACGTTACAGCCCACCTAGCATAACTCTGCAGTTACCCTAACAGGAGAGTACATCCCCTATGCCACAGATTTCCGTGTGAGCGTGGCATTCAGATCGTGCCATCATCTTAATGTGGGAGCCTAAGGGAAATGACATGGAAGATTTATAAAGTTGTCAGCATGTTAGGGTCTTTAAATGCATGTAATTATGCATGAGGTGCAGAAAGGAGGGAAGTTTTGATGCGTTAGAATGATGGACTATCAGAGATATAATTGTCTCCGACACTATAGATTCAGGTCACCTTACCAGTCATTTTCTCTGCTGTGGATCGTACTAGAACCACAGAATTTTGGACCTTGGTCATAAAGTCTGAGGTGTGGAGTGGTTTGCAAGTCTTGCAGGTAAATGGGTATTATGCAGACGCCTTACAAATACAGTAAAGTTTTGTGTTGCCGAAATGTATACAATGAATTTTAGGGGTGTTTGTGTATGTGTTTGCATATGTGAACACAGGTCTTTTAAAGTTTAAGTATAAATTCATTCTTGTGTTTAACCCTGATCACGTCTTGTAATTACTGAAATAACCGAAAATGTCATTCTGTCCTGGCTTCTGGTAAGAGTATTTGGAATTCTTGACACTTATCAACACATTAAAAATTATTCTGTTCAACTGGCCACACAACCTCAAAGTTGTTTGCAAGGCAGTGGGAAATACAGGTTACCAACAATCAGTCATTTCTCTGAAAGAAGGTATTGTCCCCAGCAGTTCAAAAATCTGCGAACTAGTTCTGTTGTCAATTTATGACAACTAACTTTGACCTTGGCAGTGGAGGTGCAGGGAGAAGTCAGACCATTCGACTTGAATAAACAGTAATTTGTGTATTCCATTGAAAAATAAGTATTGTGCATGTGAGACAATTTTCTTAATGGAAAGCAGTTACAGAAACCTAGATGATTGGAAGGCTGAGGCAAAAAATGAAATCATTTTCTCACTGCAAATTTTAGTGCACCACAGAAAGACACAAAGAGTTAAAAATGAACCTCTTCCTGTCTATCTTCAAGTACAGGACATCTAGAAGCCTAAAAATAATGCTGTTCTTACCTAGGGAACTGTAAATACGGTTGAATCCTCATTTTATGACCTGACTTTGAGGTGCGGCATCCGCTACCCTTATATTGTATTTATGACCTGATTTAAGGTTTTATTTATATAGTTTTTAATTTTAGTTATACGACATCTTGATGTTAAATTTTCTCCACTTGAGATTGACCTGTGTTAATGTTCAAATTCACTATACCCCAAGAAACTTTGGGAGTGCACAGGAAGCATAAAAAAAGCTGGACGATATTGTCACAAAACCAAGTCTTATCTCACTGAGTATCTTCATGGACAGTATGCAGAGAATTTTCTCCTTCCCTGTGTGCTTTATAGTTAGATTGTTTCTTTCAGAATTCTTGGGTGTAATCTTGCAGCATCAACTGGTGCCACTGGATGTGTGCTGCAGGGCTGAGTTTGGTGGTGGAGCTTCCTGTGTTTATATCAAATCTCTCATTCAACACTGGACAACTATAAAAAAAACACACGCACACAAGTACTAACAACAAAGATGCAAACTTGTTGCAAAGAGGAAAAGTACTGGTAAAAACCTGGAATAAAGGGGTTTGAACAGTATCAACACTAAACAATGAACACGACTGTTTATAAGGATCAAAATTCTATTAGTTCAGTAAGTAATTTCGGTCCTAGTGGGTCCGAATTCCATTTCTTACTGTTATGTAAGGTCAGGATTTTTAGAAGCGTGTCTAAATCCGGCACTGATTGGTGGTAAAACCATAAGTTCTGTAAACAAAACTGCAGATAATATTAACAGCCTGTCAGACTTCATCCCACGTCCCCACGACCTGCACATAATTTACTGTAAGCTACAAGTTTCAGGACGGTCTCATTTTTAAGCTCCCAAGACTATTTCGGGAGATCCGAAACAGGTATCTTGCAGGTGTAGGTTGCGTCTTCTGTTTCTGTTAGCAAGGAAATAGGGTGTTTTTCCTATTTTCCCAATTACCAAAATTGACAATTGTGAACCTTTAACGATATTAACTACTGAAGATTATAATCCCCTTTCCTACACAATATTCAGCAATGGTGACCGCGGGACTTTCTTTTGGTAGGTTTGGGGCTGGGATTATTGTATGGTTAATCGGAAAGGACTAATTTGATTTTTCATGTTTTTTTTTTTTTTAAGTTATGATGGAACACTGAAAATATGTAACGTTTTGGTAAAGATATGTATAAGAAGACTATGCAAGAGTTTAATTCCAAATTCTATCAGTGTCATAGCATGATTCAAACATACAAGAAGCAACACAGGGGTATGGGTCCAGTTTGGATCGAAAGAAATAGATGTGTGTAGAACAAGGAACCAATTTAAAAGGAGACAACCCACAATAGACTACTATCATTTTATAATAATACATTTTAAATATTGTATAGTGTAAATAGAAACTGCACACTTGATGTGTATGATTATTGCAAGACTGTTTTATTGCTGTATGATTTAACAACATTGGTGTGAACTCCCTGATGATGGCGATTACACCGAAACATGTGGGAGGAAATTAGTGTTAAAATATACAACATACAGTATAGAATAGTGCAGTTGTTGGTATTTTTAAAATGTGTTACGTGTTTGCAACGCACGGAAAGAAATGACTGTACTCAACTATATTCTTAGTCATTACATTTTCCACATCTAACATGGTCAAACTAAGAAATACGGTTTAGTAACATAGTGCTCATTAAAAAGTCTTCAGTCTTTTCAGAGTAGGGAAGCACCTGTCAGGTTTTGCACGACCTAAATTCTTAATCTCGGTCTTCTCGGCGGAAGGCAATTGCAAAAAATCGACGTTCTGTAAATATTCCACAATGTTCGTGTTCATGTTTATCGTAAAATTGCTTCTAGTGAAATTAAGACATTCATAATATTGCTTGAAGAACCTCTAGTTAAAAATGGTTGTCAATATGCCAACATTTGGAACGTTGGGAGAGGTAAACAGATACACGAAGTATTCGAAACACAGTCTCGGCTGCATTCGGGATGCATTGACTGACTGCCCATCCACACACACAGCTCAGTGTGTCTCTCCACCCCTCGCACTAGCTGTGCTGAAGCCAGCGCGCAATGGCTGCGCTCAGAGTCCGTTGCGTGTGCTTGATTTTTAAACGATGATTTCATTCATACTCTTTTAAAGAATGCCCGTATCTCCTATCGAAAACGTTTATTCAGATATTTATTTTTCTCATCATTTCTGGCGAAGGAGGGTCTGAATCCCTGTGCGACCTCATAGACGAGTTGCCTCTGATATTCACTTATATCTACCACTGTTATTGAATAACATCGCTGTCAGTGTTGGTTATTTCCTATATAGGAATACCACTTCACAGTAGCTGAACTGATAACACATTTTTCACGTTACGTGTTTCGTGCAGTACGATACACTTCCGTTTACAGAGCCTGCACCTGCACACACGCAAAATATGCGTATAATATTCGTATACACGTAAATGTGCTCTGTTTACCCTGACATGTTTCGGCTTTCGTACGCCATCATCATGGACTGTACGGCAGTATATTTAAAACCTAATGGATATGCTACATGACATTGCAATTACAATCACATATCACATTATTTTCACACCCATTACTCACGACACACAGATCAGAGATTAATGTTCGTAGGATTAATGCTTATAGCAGTTGATACAGATACATATTTGTATTACAGCAGAGACTTTCATATTGCAGAGCAAATGCCATAAACATGTCCCAAGAATTAAACGCTTTAAGAAATTCTTCGAATTAAAAGAAGGGTCATGTAAATGCATTTAAAGACATATACAGAGTGTCCCAGGAGGAATGTGCCAGACTTCGGGAGAGTGTTCCTTATGTTAAACTATCCCGATATAACCCAAAACACCTATATCCAAAGTTGAACGGTTGCGGAGATAATGGCAAGAGAAGTTTGAAACTTTGACAGCTGTTACTCACTTATTGATTACCAAATACATATTGAAACTGGCAGGAATATGTGGTTTCTGTAATGTTAAT
>Ga0123357_10014533_pt1 | contig 10280 bp, 2 predicted proteins | sample TergutEmb28metaG_FD_89873 | JGI IMG/M metagenome (GOLD analysis project Ga0123357, IMG submission 89873) | Embiratermes neotenicus P4 segment gut microbial communities from Petit-Saut dam, French Guiana - Emb289 P4 | ecosystem: Host-associated > Arthropoda: Insects > Digestive system > Gut ... | reverse complement strand
TAACTGATCCTTGCAACCTTTACTTCCAGGGTGACATCCTTTTTGCTCTGCTTGTAGTAAGCTCTGCTCTTCCAAATGTGTGGAAATTCTTTTAGCTATTATTCCTGTTAGGGTTTTGTACATAGTCGTTAAGCATGTAATAGGTCGGTAGTTTCTAACTTCCTTGCTGTCTTCTGATTTTGGTATCAAATTATTATTATTATTATTATTATTATTATTATACAGGAATAAACTATGGTTTTCGGGCAGAAGAAATAACCCATACTTTTTAACTGACCAGACTTCTAATCCTGCAAATCTGTTGATAATACAGTGCTCTATTCGTGTGAAGAACTTACATAAGAGAGTGCATCTTAACCAATATCAGTCAAACCATGCTGTCGCTTTTACAAAAATGTAAATATTATAAGAAAATAAAAACAATGAAGTTGTGTCAATTAACAGAAATCCATTCCTACTTCTCACACACTGACTCTGTGTACGTTACGCTTTCTGGGCTATAACATGGAAGTTTCGTATTGGGCACAGCTTGTAACTGTTCACATGAGAAACGTACCCCATACAAAGTCTGTAGATAAATTTGTAATATATCTGTGTACCTAATTTTATGGCCTACCTATAAGTTTCTTTTTGGTTTTTGCCATCAAAACGACAGCAAAAAAAAAAATCGAACGTCGCCGCAATCTACAAACACGTCATCCTCTCAGAAGTTCCATATTTTCTAATGCATATCGATGTAGGTCACTGCAGTGCCCAAAAAGAAACGGCTCTAATGTTGCTGTTGCTTCACAAAACTGCGTGCCCGACAAATTTAAATTAACGAATGTGAGAAATTAAAATAATAACATTGGGCTATAGGGGGTATCGCGGTGGCGCATTGGTTAAGGTGCTGTGCTACAAATCGGAAGGTCGCTGGTTCGATCCCAGCTGGTGTCAGTGGATTTTTCATTGACACAAAAACCTTCCGATCGCACTATGGCCCTGGGGTCGACTCAGCCTCTAACAGAAATGAGTACCAGGATTATTTCCTGGGGGTAAAGGCGGCCGGTGCGTAGGGCTGACAACCTTACCACCATCCTGTGCCGTTGTCATGAAATCTGGGAACCTTAACTTTCTGGAACCCTGTGGGCCTGTCCAGGCCTGTAATGGAACTGTTTTACCTTAACATTGGGTTATAGGTCACTGGCACAATGTTCACGCCAAGTTTCGTGGAAATGTATCAAGTTGTCTATACAAAAACCTCACAAAGGGAGGAATGTCTAGTCTAGTTCCTTTTCGCAGACTTGTCATATCATTAGCATAAACATAAGAAAGGTACAAAATACTATAGAATATGTTGCAAGTGGAGAGTAGGGACTATTGTGATTTTTTCGACTTTATTATCTCATTAAATGACAATAATAATCTCTCAGGTGAACAAGGGATGGCAGCCAATATGCATCTATTTTTTTAAGCCGCGATCATTTGAGTGATATTTCTGAAAAACAGCGCGGTGCTAATCAATGCGTGAGGACGGCTGTCTTCGCCGTTTTCCACCAACCGTCTTTTAATGTGACGCAAGTCAAAAGCATTCGTCGATGTTTCTTCCTTATAAAATCGAGAACTGTTACGTTCCCACTACTCGTTTAAACGAGACAGAGAACTGACTTTTGTGTGGACAAATAATGTCATTCAGCACATCGAGTGGACAAGTACACGAGTGGTGGGAACGCTATCACAATGACAAGGCAAATATTTCTGAACTGCACCCGAGTATGACTGCTTGTGTAAATAAATCTTTTGTGGGAAAAACACGACAATTACAGTTCCTCGTGTAATGCAATATAATTAGTGCTATTTTCAAATCCACCAGTCGTTGGAGAGCGACTTCGTTGGAATTTGTAACTGCTTACGTTAAGTAGTTCATACTTTACTATCATTAAGCGTACTTAAAACTTTAGCAGGAATTGTTGGAACTATATACATCACATTTGGCCGTACCGCACTGTGACATATTCTCTACGTTAAACAGTGTGGGATGTACTTTTAGAAGTGATTTCTCGGAATGTGTTCGATACTAACTTCAACAGATTTCCAAAGACAACTACTTTTATACGAACACTGATATAGGTCTATATAATATACTTGAAACGACAATAAGCAAAAAATGATGCTGCCTTCTGTATGTACCCAACCTTCTTCTTTGTTCGGCAAAGGGGGGCCGCTTCAATACCGACTCACTTTAATTTCCACTTCATTTTGTTGCTGACTCTTCCGCTTCCATTCGTAAAGTGTAGACCACACATAACAGAAGAGACAGACGATGAGAAAATTATGTACAGATATTAAATGAACTCCGTAGTAAATAATTATGTGTGTGATTATATTATATGCGAAACGGACCCTTTGAACGTCCTGCTGTGGCTGTCAAAGCTCTAAATTGATAAACTCAGTAGGGAGTACCACATATTCTAAGGATCGTATTACGTTGTTTTAAGAGTTGTTTGGTTTTTTCTACATTTCCAGGATGCAGAAATTCTGAGAAAACAAAAGCAGTGGACCGAAAAAAATGTGACAATCCATGATGGTAGCACAAAAGAATAATATCTAAAAATACCTCGAATAACATTTTTTTCTGTGTGTAACAGAGCTCGTTCAGTCATGAGAGTTGTCAGCAAAAACAAAAATTAAGGAGAAACACAATTACATGAAATGAACTACAACAGAATTTGGTGAACAGAAACGGCGACGTTCATATGGCTTGAAGAGGACCGATTTGATTGGAGTGGAACAGGAGAGCGCTGACAGGATTGGCATCTGTCGTGGCGTCAGTCAGTGATAACAGGGGTATTTCGGTTGTAACAATTCGAGAAGGAAATAATTACTTAATGACAATAAACACCCATGAGTAGCTAATTCTTCGAAAATTTAGCAACAGAATTCAAAGATAACTGTTTAAACTAGAAATGCCTAAGGAATTTTGCGGAATTGCTTTTGTTACTATTACAAAAATTTCGTGTCTTGAAAATTTTTAAATCTGCGCAGACCATAAAAAATGGGACAGTAACTGTGACAGGATTTTATGTACATTAAATAATAATAATAATAATAATAATAATAATAATCTGCAATTCACTTATCCCCCGCCTTTGAATGAAAATATACTATAACGGAATTCGTTCCATTTTAATTTCAATTCACAACAGCAGTTAATACGCTGACTTTTCTACTGCCAAGTCTGACAGGACAAACATACGAAAGAATCAAACAAACGAATCCGACAATGGTACCTCTCCATGCTAGGTAACCAATACTTGAAATGCAACAAGACTTTGGGAACAACCCAAAAAATTAATTTTTTTTTAAACCAGATCTGAATATATTCTAGGTTGCTGTGCTTAAAGTGGTTTGGTATTTTTCCTAGGACGAACTTTTACTAAAGCACATATGACCTGAAAAACGTACTGCATTTTACTGCGGACATGGAATGTTACAACAAGATAGCACAAACACAGAACATGGAAGCATATGGCGTAGGTACATCTACACATGTAATTCAGACGAAATATAAGAAACACATTACGACTGAACTATAGGAGATAGGAGGAAAATATTCCAAAATCAACCGACATTTTGACTACTAGAAAGAATGAACGTTGTTTGCTTTATATACATAGTGAACTTTAGACACAAGTTACTGTGGATCATCGATTAAAGTCACACTGCATGCCGGAGATCTGAAGCTATTTCGCATGGAAATGTGGCACTCAGTTTTAGCAATCTACGTACGTTAAAACTTAACTTAAAGTTTATGTCATCTGCAATTATAAGACAAGTCATTACTCTGATGCACCGGAACAGCAACGTTTCAAAACAACAAAATAAATAATAGACTGCACCGGAATATAGACACAAATGCATACTACCACACGCAATACAACTAGCATGATACTATTACGCTAAGGAGAAAACTGATCATCTTTGATATAGGTAAAATTTATTGTTGCAGCAAATAAAGAAACTAATAAACAAATGTTTAAAGACATATCATATTCCTAATGCAATAAATATGAACATCAAAATAATATGTTTCCATAAATGGCCACTGGCACTAAATGGCGCCAACGTAAGTTAAAAATAACAACAAAGTTTTATGGAAGAGTTATTCAACACGAAAACCGAATTAATTCTACGAATTATTCACCGGGTTTTGTTACTTATATTGCCTCTCATTGTTTATTTATTTAGTAGCTCATTATTCTACAATATATTACCTGATGTTTGAAATTAAATATTCATTTAGTTCGACTATGCTTTGCATATTCCCTGGGGGTCTCAGCGCACATTTACCTACTACACAATACAACTAGAACAGCTTTAATGAAGAAAACGTTTCAAGCGCGCATGAAACTGTAATAATTCTATTTGTATTTTGTTCCAAAGCACAAAAATTCCTCTCAAAACTAAACATTTTTTAAGTTTGGCTACATGTAGGATCTACATACACTCTAATATAAAGTGTCTAGCCACAACTGAATTTAATGTTCGGCTTACATATTAATAGCTGTTCTGTAGGTGTGTGTGTGTATGTGTGTGTGTGTATGTGGTGTGTGTGTGTGTGTGTGTGTGTAATCTGCTGTAAGCACATTAACCGACCGAGCAATGAGGTCGACTTGGTCTACTTTCTTTATTTTACTAGGAAAGATATCTTTATTTTACCACATCTTACGCTTGTTTGTGTGTCAGTCTGATCCACTAGAGTAACCTTACGATGAATGAACTGATTGCCACAACAACTGCTGTAAGTTCGAACTACTAGAAGTAACTTGGGTTCACGAAATCAAATTTACTTGTACTACCGCTTGCACGGAAGCTGTATAAACGTCATATGTACAAGCAATAGTAATGCTATTCAGTGTAGTGCTGTGGTATGTTGTTTGGTGGACATTTGAGAAGCACCGAATTTTATTAATTCCCTCCATGGCATGGAGACTGTTTGGGGAACTGGTAGTCACTCAGCTATTAATAGATTCCTGAACTAGAACTTTCACTACTGTGCTCACAAGGGACGCAAGTCGATATCGATACCCTTAACTCCCTCCACAAATTGACGGTGGTACAAAATCCATATCTGTCTGAAGGACGAACGCGTGATTCTGATTGATTGTTTAACGTCATCTGAAGCTATAATGTCACGGTAAGCCGTACGTAATGTAAATCTGAACAGCAATCGAAAGAGAACCTTGCAGGGATTAACCAACCACTTGAATGACAGAGCTACATTGTCCCAAACTTTTGTGGGTAAAAGTTACGTTTCGTTTGTGCCTAGGAGCTATGCCATGAAGATGTTTACGGGGCGTGGAGATAAGACTCCACGCATCATAAAAACAGTAACGATCAGATTCATTTATCTCAGAGCAAGGAGTCTTTAACTAGGAGCTGCGTAGGTTCCAGAGTCATTCTGAATTTGGTGCTGTATAGGAAAAACCTGCCACAAATAGAACTCACGCCTTCGGGTAATTATCCATCCATTTTACTCCGCGTATCATGTCTTATTTACATGCTTTACTGTCTACACCATGGAACATACATGTACTTCACTGACACTACCATAACTGATGTAATGCACTTCACTTACTCACTCCATGAAGCAGAGGCCTTCTTGACAGTTAACCGGTTATAAACTAGTCAAGAAATTCCTCTCATTTCATGGGACCCGAAAGTTCGTTACTGTATTTAGAAATCCCCGCCATCCGCCCCTGTCTTGAGCACTGGACTTCACTGTTAATATTTACTGTACGCACTTCACCGACACTATCAAAGCTGAAGTACTGCAATTCACTGTCAGTATCGTGGTTTATGTATGCACTTTAACTTCACTGACACTACTGAATTTCGTACTGTACAACATGAAAGGCGCCGTCGTTCCGTGTGAATGTGGAGCAACGAGAATTCACCCCAGGCATTCGTACATGAAAGTCAGCCCTAAAGTCAAAGTCTGGTTGGGTGAGCTCATCGATCAAATTGTTGGACATGACGCCTTCACTGAAAAACTAAAGCAACGACTGCACCATTTAACTTGATATGCTGCAAGAAGTCGAAGTCCTACAAGTGGATGGACGACCGAAGACCATCTGCTTCCCAACAATGTGAAGCTCTGCCCCACTACAGACACCACTTTGTTTTGTAAGCGTCTCGTTAAGCGTGGTCTATTTCCGCACACCTTTATATCACCGGAATTTACTCCCTTATAACTAATGTTTATAGGGTCTGCCAAATCCCAAGGGTAGGTGGAGAAACCCATGACTATCTCAGAACTAGAGCAGGCAAGAAGGAAGTATTTGGAAAAATTATTTGGGACATACAGAGAAAAATGAAACCAGAACTTCAATTATTTCAATTCATATAACAATACCAACAAATGCGCGTATTTGTTTGTCTTATTATGTGAATCGAAATGCCCCTTTAATGTACGGATATGGATCATGTTAGGAATTTAATTTACTTCTGTGTGTGCTCTCACGTGTGGCACGTATGTTCAGCTAATTCAAACCGGCTGAGTTATTCAAAGTTCTTTTATTGAGACTACTCCAATTTAATGTGACGTTTGTTCACAAACAAGTTACGAAACCCCAGGATTCATTCTGCAACGGAATTGAGACCGGCAAATGGCTCTTGATAATACCTCATACAGATCTCAGTAATGTGTCAGCAGCATAACGGTTGTTGTAACACCTAGCTTTATCTCTTGTTTGCAGCTTGAACTGCAGACACATATACGAGTATATTTCATTCCCATATAACAGCCCGAAATACGAACCCCGTTCATTTAAACCATTAGTAGCGTGGCTTTTCACGTCACATTCCTAGTTTGAAAGTACGTAGTTCACCCAAACTGAACATGCTTTAGCCTAGAAGGACAATTTTTGAAACATCATATGTGACGTTTGAGAGCGAAATTAATAGTAATTAATGTTTTAATAGTGAGCGTTATTTCAATGTACACGTGGCTTGCAAAGAAATGGAAGTTGTATTGTAGCACTGCGGCACTCGGTTGAGAGCGTTCAGAGTACTGGATAACGCAGTTAGGATGTTAACAGAGTCGATGACAATACTGCAAATAATCGGATAATGTTGAAACAAACACTAACGAATTTTCTCCACTGAGATAATAATAAAATAAAATAGATAGCCCCGTTGTTTTGTGATCAACGAAGAAGTTGGTTCAGCGAGAAGTCTGTATCAGCATTAAGGACCATCTCGAAACAAAGAATAACAGTTATAAAACGAAGAAGGAAAAAATAAAGAACGAAACATACGTATTATACAAACAACGAAATCAGGAAGAGTTATCTTACAATCGCATGATACCTCTGAACTTAAAAAACAAAGAGAAAAGTAAGTACTGAGAGTGGTGATGGGAAAGAACTAGACGGTACGTAAGATCGATAAGCTGTAAATAACTTTGATCAGACAAGAACCTTTCACAGCACAATAAATAGCACAGATAAACTGTAGTTATCAGAAATATAGTGGATGTGCACTGGCAAAAACCTGGTTTTACCAGCCACATCCATAAAAAAGTATTTGAAACTCAAGAAATATTTATATTTCTGTATTATTTCTTATTTTTATTATTTATTTTTCTAATAAAAATAGTAAAGCGTTAAGAGGTAAAAATGAAAACGAGAAAATAAAGGAAGACGCAACGAAAACTACTGATAGTAAAAGAAGGAACAAAAGTAAGGACAAAGTTAGGAAAGACAAAATTAAGCAAAGAATAAAAAATATATCAGACATACAAGTAAAACCAAATAAAATGGAAGGAATGACAGGCAAAAGTACCTTAAAATCGGAAGATTACCAGGCATGAAATCCAGTGATGAAGAGAGTCGTGTAACTGGATAAGTCGTCACTAAAGTACCAGACACCTTAGTAACTGTGGTTTTTCCTTTGCTTACGAAGTACAATGACATGCAGTCACAATAGTGAAAAGGACAAACTGAGAACTCAAAAAATCTATAAAGAAATATGGGATTTCTGCGATAACAACAGTTACTCATTATGTTAATCGAACAGTGTTTAGCGGTACTCTATTGGTGTACAGCAGAACTCAGACACATGGTACACGGCTGTAGATAGAATCAGTACCGTGGAAATTAAGACAGTTACACAAATCTTAAGACTTAGGGAAGACTAGGCTTTCCATCATTTAGCACATATTTTAAATCACATCTTAGGTTCAATTGGACAAATACCATGACAGCTCCTGCCTGCGACAGATATCACATGCAGGACTACCAATGTGAAAAATTAAATCTTCGAGTTGAATTTATATTTTGTTGAACTTTCATCCTTGTATAATCTTGTAAATAAAGCCAACTTGGTGCACAATTTTTCTTACTACGTTTATTTCTTATCTCTACATGTTTCGGGCGACTATGTGACCATCAACAGGAGAAACAACTGTATTTATGCGACACTTAGTACTTGTTACTCTGTAAGGATGATAGTCTGGCATACCAGACAGTCATCTATAAAGAAACAGGAGATTTCTGCGATTCCAGCCATCCATACAGAATAACAAGTATCAAGTGTAGCGTAAATACAGTTGTTTCTCCTGATGATGGACACATAGTCGCCCGAAACATGTAGATATAAGAAATAAACATACTAAGAAAAGTTGTGCACCAAGTTGGTTTTATTTACAAGAAAAACTTCGAGGTGAACTATCGGAGTTAGTGGCCTTACTGTAGAAGCAGGCTCTAATACAACAACGTGTGATAAATTCAACGCGGACGCTCTACTGAATCTGTTGGTATAAGGAAATGGTGTTTTGTGCTAGACTGGAAATCTAATCGATTCTTCATTGCACGTCATTACAATATCAAAAAATCTGCGACTGAAGTGAAGAGATAAGGCTGGGTTTCCGCTCTTCCGTACGAGTAATATTTTACAAAATGAAGTCCGAATAATTTCAGTGTAGAACTCCAGCACCAAAGTGAACTGCAGCCCGTCGAGTGGCTTCGAATGTAAAGCGTCAGAAGGCAGACATTACCACAGAGCTGTTTATTTTAAGCACGTTTTAAAGAACAAATGTAAAATAAAATAAAATTCGCCGAGGTAACAACTGGGTGACCAAATGCTTACACAACCACCCCCGCAGCTTTCAGCGAGAGCGCTTTGGGAATTGAGTCACACTGGAAAGAACCACTTTTCTGTGTTTCCTGCAGTTTGAAACAACAATCTAATCGGAGGGGAACAGCTAAATTGCCTTCAACTCCTGTTTGTTGCGGATTGAATTTTGAGCTAATTTTCAACTAGATCAGAGAGAAGCGCGAGGGTGGAGGTGTTTGGCGGCTCTTTTTAGCACAGAGCCACCAAGCAGTGGAAGATGAATCGCGAGGGGTTGAAGGGTTTGAAGTGCTTGTAGCAGTTTGAAGCAAGGAGGGAGAACCGTTTATTGAAGAACAATGAAGTTAGAGATTGGAAAAGACCCCCTGACATGCCAATACCCTACCCCTGTAGCGGAGGTTCCACTCTGCAAATTATTATGGCTGTGTAACAAGTTTGTCGCCTCAGCACTGTGTCAGTTTGCTCAGGTCCCGCCAGTACGTTTATAAATTTTCGACTCCTCTTTTTAACTTTCCGGAATAACTCTCTCTAAAGCACATGTTACAGGATTCAGGATTCAAAACAGGAGTAAACTAATCTAGCAGACCCGCTCTCGTAGTTGTATGTATATATATATATATATATATATATATACATATTATTTGTGTGTATATATATATATACACACAACTACATGAGAGGGTCTACTAGATTAGTTTACTCGTGTTTTGAATCCTTAATCCTGTAACATGTTCTTTAGAGATAGTTATTCCGGAAAGTTAAAAAGAGGAGTCGAAAATTTATAAGCGTACTGGCGGGAGCTGAGCAATATATATACATTCATTTATACTTGTAAAGTGCACATTAATTTACGCATCTACTTCTTAAAACCATTAATAATCGACGCTCAGCCACACAAACAAATTATAAACTTTGTCACAAATTACATAGACAAACTGTTAATTTTATCTGTACTTTTCATATATTTTAAGCTGCATAATTACACGACATAAGTTGAAGCTGTGTTAATGTTATGCTCGTGGTTCTGTCATTATACCAATTACTTATTAATTGGTTTCTCACGTGGAATATATATATATATATATATATATATATATATATATATATATATATATGATAAAGGAAAAGAAAAAACCCAAAACTCAGTGTGTGAAAACAGAAACACG
>Ga0123357_10014532_pt1 | contig 10281 bp, 5 predicted proteins | sample TergutEmb28metaG_FD_89873 | JGI IMG/M metagenome (GOLD analysis project Ga0123357, IMG submission 89873) | Embiratermes neotenicus P4 segment gut microbial communities from Petit-Saut dam, French Guiana - Emb289 P4 | ecosystem: Host-associated > Arthropoda: Insects > Digestive system > Gut ... | reverse complement strand
GCCGCGGCCGCCCGGGGGGGCTGCGCCCGCGGGGGGGGGGGCGGGGGGACGGCGGGGGGGGGGGTGGGGGGGGCGGGGGGGGGGGGGGCGGGGGGGCGGGACGACGCCGAGATCTCGTTTTTCCAATAGCGGGTATCATGGCCTAGGGTTATTACAAGTGGATTATCATTAGTTTTCTGTGTACATGTGTCAAAGTGGGTTTCTCTTCTTATGCTAAGGATATGTTACTATTAGCAGCCTTAGTAACTATTTAAGAACTTTAATAATATACCATGCTAGTTTTAAATAGTTACTAAGGCTACTAATAGTAACATATCCTTAGCATAAGAATAGAAACCCACTCTGACACATGTATACAGAAAACTAATGATAATCCACTTGTAATAGCCCCAGGCCACGATACTCGCTATTGGAACAACGAGATCTCATCCGTCCCCCCACCACCCAACCCCCATACACCACACATCTTGTATAGCGGCCCCTGAAAAGTTAGATCACAACCTGAAGATGGCCCACATATACGGCCGAAACATGTAGTTGTATTCCTACTGTACTACTAGGTGAAATATAGTTGTGTTCGACTGAAGGTATAATACACTAAATTCTTGATATTTGAAGAAACACAATGGGGATGACGCACCTCAAAATTACACAAGAGTAAAATCCTGATGAAAAAACCTGCCATCGTACAGACATAAGAGAAAAAGTATGCTCGATGTAAGAATGGGCAAGAGAAGTGAGAACCTTGTGCATAACAAAAAATATTCTGTACGAATCTGCAACCAAGTCCTAACACTCCCTTATTTCTGCACGTTAAAAACAAGTAAATTTTAGACCCTTAGAAATACAAATGCAGGCAGCAGTCTCCTGCAAACTCTTTCCCACATTATCATTCAGTGGCTTCAAAATGCACGCATGATCACAGGTACAATGAAGTCATGTAACACTCATATCATTTATGATATAAACCGCAATCATGCAAATATTGCCAATAACAAAAACTCCTATAGCATCAATTCACCAAAGCAGGAAAACGCAGTGTTTTCAGACCTTAGAAATCAAGAGCTGTGATGTTACCATAATAATCACACTGTTCGCACAAAACAACTATGTCAAAGAAGAATATGTATGCATATATATGACACACACACTAGCCTGACATTAACATATGACAATAGGAATCATAAAGGCTTCTGGAAAAAAAAAAACAATCATACACAAAGCTACAAAACATAAGAGAATGAGAAGAATGAGCTCTGTTAGCATCCCACACAAAAACACAAAACTTTCAACCCAGTGGGATATGACGACAACCAGGGAAGTCCTACAAGAGAAGCAAAAGTATGATGATGATGATGATATTCAGCCATCCCTTATTCATGCAGCATTTTGAAGCCTACCTGACAGACACAATTTTGAGCTCTCAGTTTGAAAAACACATTTTCCTAGTAACAGCTCAGAATTTCGATGCATGAAGTGAAGCACAAATGTAATATGTGTCAATAATTATCCAACAAGTTGCAACAATATACAGTTTATTTATATCTGCAAACTTCTCTACATGTTTCAGGTGGTATCTCCACCTATCGTCAGGAGCATGAGCTCACGACAGGTAGCAGTAATGGTCTCAATAATGCCAGATACTGTAGATACAGTGATATGAACTCCTGACGATAGGTGGAGATACCACCTGAAACATGTAGAGAAGTTTGCAGATGTAAATAAACTGTATATTGTTGCAACTTGTTGGATAATTATTGACACATATTACGCGATGCACGGACCGCTGAACATAAAATGTAAGATGGTTATAACGTATCTCACCCCCACAGTTCTCTTCATCTGAGCCATCAGGGCAGTCATAAGGATGGCGATCACATCTCTTGGCTGAACTGATGCAAGTCTTATCATAACATTGAAACTCGCCAACACCACACTCCCCTGAAAAATTTGATCCAGTAACTGAGAAATAGTTGGACATGTACAATAATGTTTGTACAACATACAGGAATTTTAATAATGTTTCAATCAACAGCCTCTTCACACACACACACACAACTATAATTTTACTTAAATACAATACAATTCACCACACAACATAACAGACAGACATGTTTCTATGCTTACAACTGCATCAACAGTGTCACTAACAATATTAGGTAATGGTTCATTTGTAGTTCCAAATGGATCTATTATTTTAAAAATAAGAATACATACTACAATACTGTAATTTACATATACAAGAAGTCAGAGTAGCAATGTGCCAACAGAACAAAAACACACATCACAAGACAGTCAAAGACTAGACATAACAATTAACTGAACCAACAAGGCATTTTGAGACCTTACAAGCTAATGGTTTCACACTCCACATTCTACTGTCACAGTTAAAAATAGAAACCCCATGAACAGTACAACCACCAATGAACCAACATATGGAGTGACACTGATGACAACAGTGTAATAAAAAAATGAAAAGCATCTGTCTGTTAAATAAAGCTCACAAGTGTGTGAAAGACTGTTGGTATTACTCTGACATTCTGAAACCACAAAATATGCTAAGAATAAAATAAAAGACTGTGATATGATTTTTACCAGAAAATACAGTTTGTTTGTGAGTCAAAACTTTAAAACTAATTCACAAGAAAAATGTACTTGTATGTATGTTAACACAAAAAAAATAAGATTTTCATTTTAAAAATGCAACCAAGATACTACACAAACAAAATGTAACAACCAGTCGGTGAATTTAAAAAATATATTCTTTATAAGAATGAAACTCATACTATAACACGGTTTTAAAATTACACCACAATTACACTGCATCACACAATGTACCTACTACTAATACAATAAAGCCACTACTAATCCAATGAAGGCGAAGTAAAGAAGGAAATGTACAGTTAACATGAAATGAAGAAATGTAAGAACTATGAAAATACTTAAAATCAGAGCCAGTAATAAGTTTACCCAAAATGTTACAAGAAAACGTACGAGTTTAAAGATGAAAAACCAAAAAGTTGGCAAGACATGACACAATTTGTTGTACTGCAGCACATAACTATCATTCTTAACCGTGGAACATGTCTTGCTGCGTGATGGAGCCTAAGAAAGCAATTTTGCCTTCCTTGGCCAGAAGGCAGATAAAACTAGTATGGGTATGTTCATAAACACAACAACCCAAGATTATAATCTTCTAGGACATGATGCTGGGTAGTGTAGCTGACAGGTACCAACATTCTGCAGGAAACTACAAGTTCCACCAAAACTTTAGTACAGCAATCCCTCTGGTCCATGAGCTTAATTCATTCCTCACAAACCATACACAAGACATAATTTCATAAAATGGAAATTAATTTCCCATTAATTCCCCAATTCTTCCCCCAAAAAACAAATTTAAACTGGTTCCAGACATCAAAACTTTCTTCCAAACATACAAAGTTCACACAGTAAGAACAGCGTCTATTAAAAATATAATACTAATGCTCAATTACTGTATTTGACATTCTGAGACACTGGCCTATGCACAAACAACAGTTAACCATTGAAGTTGTACTGAAAATACATAAGCATTGGGTAACTTCCTTATTACGAACAAGAATGTACAACAAGTGTTCAGTACAAATAAAAAACAACTGAAGTGAAGTGAGGTGAAGTGTAATGATGTGAGGTGAAATGGAACAGCAGGAAATTTAAATGGGGTTAAGGCAAATGAGTGGGTAGTGAAGTGTACTTGGGTGAAGTTTAAATGGGAAGAATTGAAGTGTCGACAAGTGTAGTAAAGTGTAATGAAGTTGAGTGAAGGTCTTAGTAGCAATGTGTCTATCATTATTAGAAGATATACAGATCATATGAAGTTTGCTGCTTCTTTCATATTCTTTTTGTTCTATTTTGTATCATTGTATATATGGTTGTATGTTTTGTATGCTTCTGTTTAATTTTGTAAATTATGTATTCTTACTATTATGTTCATGTATTGTTATTGTTATGTATGTTCTGTTCTGGGTATTGTTTCATTGTGTTGTTCTGTGTATTGTCTGTGTGTAAACGTGTACTGTACTACTGCCACCGGGTGTCAACCCAATTGCAGTTCACAAATATACCATGTCATATCATATCAATTCTTCAATGTTGTGGCTGGTTTGTTACTCCAAGTAGGATTACCAACTGTCACAGTGGTGTGGCTGCACACACTGTTCTTCTGGAACATGCCACCGCATCACCGGGTATTTGGTTCTCAAAAGTCCAAAAGGAATATACCCCTATCACAACTCTAGTCCCTAAGGATAAAGGCACAACATCGAGAAGAGATTACCCAGTGACGTAGCGTCATATCCCAGAAAGGAATCCCTGTAAATCTGAAGTCAAAGCATGCAACAGACCCTGTAATGACTGCACTGTTAGTAAAATAGCTGATGTGCACAGTGATAGTTTAATAACCTCAAAAAACAGCATCAAGTTTGTACCATGCAATACAGAAATCTCTAGAAAGTTAATGCATTACCCACTCACACCCATGACTGATTTGCACTCCTCAAATTTCAGTGATGGCACCCATTAGCCAGTACGCTATACTGACCTTCTTGCGCAGAACTACCAAAAGTGTATCACATTTCTGTCAAAATTATGACTCACACAGGGCACAACTGCAGTTAAAAACAACCTTTTATTTCATCCATGTTCTAATGAAAAGGTAGCAACTGAAATCACTACAAAAATAAATATGCCATCTGGACTCACTAATCGTAAGGCTGAATTATATGATTCCTATAACACTGGTATAAGGGAGATCACCTAAAATGACATACCATTTTAATACTGACAAGTAAAAAATATACTGTAATTATTTAGAACGTGGTTTTCATAGTATTCACTGGCTAATAAAAAAAGAGATTAATCAATGACTGTAATGAAGCACAGAAGTAAATATGTCCTTTTTTATGTACTTTATATTATGACCACCTGTGTCATTTTAAGCCTGATGGTCAGGGTAAAAAAGCACGGGCACTGAGAAACTGAAGAAAAACATATTTCTAGAAGTATCTGTGTATTTTATTGGTACTGTAGGAGCAACATTTTGAGGAGAGGGATTTTAGGCCTACATGTCATGACATAGTAAACATGATGTGTCTCCCTTGGCTTTCCTCTTTCATTGGCATACATCACAGATAAACATTTTCCCTCTTTTTGAACCTCTAGCTCACAGCGTGCCCACAAATTGCATTCAGTATACTGAATCCAAGATTCTCCAGGCTTTGAAATGGAGAATTGTTTGTTACAGTATAAACAAGGGCTGTCTTCTCTGCCCTCAAATGGCTTCTTTTGAAGAATGTCTTCTAAGCATAACTGAAACCTTTTGCACACTTGTCATCCAGACTTTCTCATCTATGGTTTTTTTTCTTTCATTCTTTCTTGCAGCAATTTCCTTCAGTTTCTTTACATAGGGAATGCTGGTTAATACAACAGATACACGATTCAGTTCTATCTTTCTCCTTTGCACATCTCAGCTGGCCAAAGCAACTGGAGAAATCATTTGGATTGGCAAACATTTTCTTTCATTTTGTGTGATTAAAGATGGGCAAAGCACATCCGTTATCTCTTGGTCAGTGCTTAGCATACTGGTTTTTTTTACTTTTGTCAGCTTCAGAAAGACCAGGGTAAGTATGGGAAATCCTTACACGGTCTCGGATTGGAGTGCTGGAATACATTTAGGTTTGAAATAGGCTTACTGGTGGCTCTGCAGGAGCAAACAGTCTTCAGATGTATCTGCATTAACTGGCCTATTGCCAATCTTCTTCCAACCATTTGCAGCATTTGCAATTGTTGCTGCTTTCCCATATATGCAGTGCAAAAAAGTGAACTGATCTGGTACTGCTTAACAGTTCTTCCAGGACTTGTGTTCAGCCACTTCGAAGCCTCCTGATTATAATATGTTTTCAGTTGGCCATAAAATGACACATCCAAGAGTTGAAGTTGGTGCGTGGTAGACACATCATCATAAAATCATTTTCTTTTGCAAAATAAAGTACATTAACATTCTTACGGCTGGAGGGTTCGTCAACAATGAGAAGGACTTTTATCCTCCCTACTGTGTTTCACAGATGATAAAAAATGTTTCAGCCATTGCAAAAATACCTCCTCACCCACCAGCCACCTGATTTCATGGGCAATTCCTAATGTTCCTAGAGGAGTGATGCTAATGAGCTAATTTTTCTAGGTTTTGCAGGGGAAAATCAAAGCTAGAAGAATACGATGTCCATACAGATTTGGACAGAAGACCAAAGTCACATGTATCCCCTTGTCCCCACTTGTCAAAAGACCCACCTGTTATCTTTGTTTGTGCAAATATCTTTTATTTTTTCTGAAAGGGGGATAAATCGGACTCATTCACTTGTATATTCCAGAAGGTGATATGTTGTGTTTCTTTAGGGTATCTTCATACACACTACAAAAATTTGTTACCCAAGGCTTACTGAAAGCCATGGCTCGGGTTGCTGAAGTAGCTTCTGGTTTCCTCAGGTAAATAGGAGGATTTCGGTTTTTTATACCCTACTATCCAGTCCCATCCAGCCATTTTTGACGGTTTAATCCACGTTCTATTCCATTCTTTTAAGCTAACTGATAAGCAAGTTGTCTTAATTCAGTGTATGTCAAGCCAAACAGACGTGACTCCAAAAGTTTTAAGTGACCAACTTGTTCACAATCTAAGGTCTCATCAAATGTAGCTCGAAAACGGCCTAGGCCTTTACTGGATCCATGAATGTTTTTGCTTTCGTTCGTGACTCGCCTACCAAGTGTAGACCGTAGAACCGCAAACATTTCTGAGGCACATTTCACATTTGCAATAATCACACAAAACTTCAATCACCGCGAAACTATGAAACTACTAAACGATCGTTCTATCCACGACGACATAAATCATGTTGAAGATATAAGCCTGATGGCTTACCTAATAAACACTGTAGTCTCTCTTCGTGTTAACATTTTGTCACATTCCCGCCCACAGATCATCTAGTATAGTTCCCAACATTACCAGGGTCATTCTATTGCCAACTGTACTAGTAACATTTCTAGTAGCGCCAAACGCGGCATTTTCCTGAAACACTTACTGTGTCGTTTTATCCTGGTATGTCATTGTAGGCTGGTCTCCCCGGCATAAAGACTATTACAAACGCAGCACACTATAATACTCAATACAACTTTCTCGGGCTAACAAACGCGTTAGGTAATGAACTAAAGTTTCGAGAATCATATCCCTGAGGACGAGAACCGTGACAGTTCTCGAAACGTCGATTCACTCAACCGCCCTACGTGGCTGCTAGTCTGAGAAAGTCTGAATTAGCCGCTGTGAAATTTTGAGACTACACAATGCTGCAACGCAACTCAACTCTGTACTATGCCATTAGAACACGAGCATGATTGCTTATGGGCAGTTCATAATTCAGAAATGTCAACAGCCCCCACACGTCTACCTAACGGCCTTCCGTACGGCAGTAGAACAACCTTTCAGGTTGCAGCATCCATTCGGTTCTCGCCGATATCCAGTAAGGGCACGACTCTATCGCAAGGAATATCAGGGTGAATAAGTTCGTGGGACCAAGAGGGTGTGGTGGTAGCAGTCGGTCCCTAAATGTCGACGTACTATTGCCCGCCTGCACAAGCACTTTATTCCAAATGCAAGATCAAATTAACACCAGCCACTGTACTGAGCTTTATGGTGGTCAATTACATTTCGCCGCACGCGTAATAAAATAACGTCAAGCATCCCCGGTTGCAGTACCTCGTCTATTTGGTCGCTAAAAATGGAGTCCATTGGCCTACAAGCACGGAATATCTTCCCCACTTCGTGCGCCTGCTACAGCTGTTTTCCTCCCTCCCAGGAACAATGGCTAAACTAGCACGATCCTTCAGCGAGTAAGGCCGCTGGCCATGCGTAGTCCTCTCACCTTGAACTTCTACGCATCATCGTGAAGGCATTTCGGAGGGGGGGGCTGAACTGCACCTTCCGTTTTGTGCCATCAGACCACAAACTAAATACCCCGTTATTCCCACAACTAAAAAAAGGCTGTCCCGGAAACTTAAACATGGATGGCCTGTTACACAGTGGGAACGGGTGACAGCTAAACTAAATGCAGTGTAATATGCTTTAAAATGCGATGATCTCTATGGTAGTATAACATCGGCAGGGAGAAGTTTTGTTCAGTGACAAAGCAGCTGGGTATGAATGGGCTGGGTTTCACATTACAGAAAGAAATGCAGACAAAGATATTGTTAGTATGTTCTGTAAGATACTGTTAGTATGTTAGATATGATATTTAAATCTGGATGCGTACGACAGTTGCGCTCATCACTGCCATCTTGACAGTTGTTTAAACCGTCGCATCTGTTCTTCTTCGGAATACAGTACTTGTTCGCACACGTAAACTCATCCTCTTTACATGCTGCAAGAATCAGTACATTCATCATACAGAGCCAATGTCTTCAAACACCATGACCATCTGCACCATTGAACATGCATGCACTGCAACAAACTGGCTTTTTCACTGTGCTTCCAAGTACCTACTAACAAATATTCCGCCATACGTAATTCTGAGACTGACTGCAAAATTCCATGTACTTTTTTTAATATAAAACTAAATAAAGATAATTACTAAATCATAAATTACTCAGACTGTAGTACTGTTTCACAGTATATTAACTGGATACCTAACTAACAATGAAACAACCTAACCTAACCTACTGCATCAGAGCTAAAAATTTTAACAACCCATCACTGAACATGATCCTGGTCACATCCTAACCCAATGCAATCTTAATATTTCTTTTAATATACTAAGACCATCTCTACATTAGTCTATGTAGGCCTGTAACATGGGCAGATAATGCAACTTCATTCAGAACTCATGCCCCACAGAAATAAAGGAATGAGTGGTGATAACTAAGATGACAATCATCATAATAATGATGACAATGTTCCTGTGGATAAACATTACTGTAAACTCAGTACATGGAAACAAGTACATCAAAGTCAACACATTCCTCTTTCTGAGTCAGTTAAAAAAAATCGTCCTCATGCAGATAACACAAAGCTCAGTGCAGCATGTATCCTCTAACCAAAATGGGGCAGCAAACATGAACATGCCCTACTCATGATTTTGATACCAGCAATCTTCACTAATCATATTAAAAATCAACAAGCATGTTCAATGAAACACTCACTTTAGTTCAAACATGTAGAATAAGAATCAGCCATAACCTTCATTTCAGCTACTTGTGTGGAACTGTCACAACTACTCATACAAGGTCCTCATCACAAGTAGTACTTCTTATCAAACTCCAAGGTGAATACATGACTACTATCACTTACAACCCCAGTGAATTACAAAGAACTGTACATAAAAAGTATAGTTATATATGCTGATTCTTAACCACATAAAAAAACTGTTAACATATAATCTTTTTAAAATATAACAAAGCAGGAAAAAGCCCTGATGAAAAGACAAAATATTAACACAGCTTTGACATAATTCTGTTCACATTTACACCTGTAATGAACAATATGAAACACAAAACTGGGAAGGAAGGGATACTATTTACTACAATACAAAAGGAAAAACACTTTGAAAACTTGGAATGAAAAACATGTGTACACATCCAGTCACACTGGACACCAATAAATGGACAGTTTATATAGTAACTAGCAGTTTTCCGGTCTCATTCATTAACAATTCATAACTACAGTACTCAATGCAGCGGAAAGTTATTTAAGCTGAAAAAGGCATGGGAACAGTGTCTGTACCCTCTTCTGGCTTGCAACATTAGGACATTAATATGGCAGACATTACAGTTACTATTACTTGTGTTACCAAAACAGTCTAAGTAATGCCCTTTTGCAAAGCAATACTCTCTCCCCACACCATTACATAACTGCCATGGTGATCAGGTCCACAAAAAAAAAAGCGATAAGATTGGTGCGAGTAATGTGAGCGAAAATCGTCACTCTTAACCAAACTAACAGAATCTATCAGGTGAAAATATCTGGATATGATGTTTTGCAGAACAAAATTAGTAACTGGTTACCAAGCTGCTGATTTCTACAGAACAATGGAGCATCCTTTCACAAAGCTATTAGCCAGAATTCATCAATGCTTACTCATCACTTGTACAAGACCTTTTTCTGCCATGCTAATAGAGAACATTAATACTGACATCCCTAATCTTAGTAATTAATCAACTTAATGCACAAATTCTTGTTTTATAATAAGTTTATTTAATGTCTCT
>Ga0123357_10014531_pt1 | contig 10281 bp, 15 predicted proteins | sample TergutEmb28metaG_FD_89873 | JGI IMG/M metagenome (GOLD analysis project Ga0123357, IMG submission 89873) | Embiratermes neotenicus P4 segment gut microbial communities from Petit-Saut dam, French Guiana - Emb289 P4 | ecosystem: Host-associated > Arthropoda: Insects > Digestive system > Gut ... | reverse complement strand
GACGCCGCCAATGCACTCGGCATCGGTCGGTCCTCCGTTTACATCCTGATCCAGTCTGGCTCGCTGGATGCCTTCAAGATCGGCAGGCGAACGCTGGTAACGACCGAATCCATCAGGCGTCTGGTGCAATCCCGATCGGTAGCTCTGGTCGATGGGCACATCACAGCCCCGCTGTCCTGAGCCTTTTGAGTGAAGCGGGCCGCATTGTACGCGGCCCGCCAATCTCAATGGAACCCGACAGTCGTGAAATCGAAATCTCGCAACGGCCCAAGTCATACTGAGGAATTGACGGCGCACACTGCGCCCGTCCCCAGAGCTGGCATCAATTTCGCCAATGATTGGGAGCGGTGTGCCTAGTTTAACATTTAACTTTGATATTTAACAGGAAGCTATGGGCGCCCCTGAAGGAGCAGGAGTTCCGGACGATCGAAGGTTCGCCTGCTTTCCTGTCGACTCGGATGCTCGGATGAGCCGGTCCTTGCACCCTTCGATTTGCCATGTTACCCATGTTACACTCCGTGCCCGGACGTGAATCGTGAGCGGGCGGCCGCGGAGGCGTTCCCGTCCAGCTTCTTGGAAGAGGATCCGAAGCTGCTGATGTGGTACGACCAGACGACCATTCGCATCGGGGGTGATGCATGATCACCAGTTGGCGCGTCTCCAATTTCAAATCCATTCGTGACGGGAGCTATTTGCCCCTGGCACCGCTGACGATTTTTGCGGGAGCAAACAGCAGCGGAAAGAGCACCTTCATTCAGTCGATTTTGCTCATCGCACAGACCTTGTCGAACAGGGTGAACTCCCGCTCTGTGGTTCTCAACGGCGAATTCATCAGCCTCGGGCAGTTCGACGAGCTGAAATCGATGGGGAGTGACTCGGATCAGATCGTCATCAAGGGCACTTGCCGCCCGTTTTTGAATGAGAAAGGCGATTGGCGACGGCGCGGCCTTTCTCTCCGATCGCGAAGGGGGTACAGCCGCAAGAAAATGGACCTGCGTGAAATCTCGTTCGAGATAGCTTTCGACGCCGTTCCCAAAAAGATGGCTTTCGACGCCGATCCTTCGACGAGCGAGGAGCGGAATTTCTATCAACTCCAGCCGCGACTTTTTTCCAGCGGTCTGGACTGCATCCTGCGCGACGAAAACAATGTCGATCGGAGGTACTCGATCTTTGTCCGGATTGCTGATCCGGCAGCTTACGAGGAGAAAGTGATCGACATCTACGTGGGCGACCCTGATGAACCCGACTATTTCGAATATGACGTCACGCTGGACGAATTGTCCATGTCCGAAGTCAGGGAGGAAGCACCGTCGGCTCGACCAGTCGGGTGTGTTCTGAGGCATTTCCTCCCTGAAACGATCCTGCATGCCGTCAACTCCAACCATGAAAATGCTCGTGAAATCGCGGCAACACTGCAGAATGGTCGCCGCACGGGTTTCATACCGAGGCCTGATGGCGGGAATTTACAGGTTACCGACGACGTTCTGGGTTCTGGCGGTTCTGGAAGACGTCCTCAGCGGGAAGGGCAGCGGTCTCGACGAGGCATTCGCTGCTCAAGCCCGGCAGTCATCAGTCTACGATCTCGGCAGCCAAGAGGCCGTTGCCATAGAGGACTGGCTGGAGGCATGGAACGATCTTTTGGGCGCGCTGAATCTGGAGCAGCGGTTCAGGGTGCAGCATGCACTTCAGAGCGCGGACAACCTCGTGGAGCGGATTGAGGCAGCGCTGAATGAATTCTATTCGAAGTACCAGGGCCCGGAACGCGATGCGTTCCGGGCGAGGAATTTGTCGATACTGGATTCATCACTGTATATAGATAATTTCTTTGCCTCGTCCGTGAAATATCTCGGCCCGCTGCGCGATGCGCCCAAGCCTCTCCATCCATTGGCTTCATCTGCCGATCCCTATAACATAGGATTGAGAGGCGAGAATACCGCGTCCGTATTGGAGCAGCACAAGGATCGGACAATTCGCTACATCCCGTCGTCGCAGTTCAAATCGCCATCGATTGAGAGGGGGATGGCTAGTAGCTCGCTGAACGAGGCAGTCGTTGACTGGCTGCAATACCTCGGGATCGCAGACTCCGTCGAAAGCAGGGACATGGGCAAGCTGGGGCATGAACTCAAGGTGCGGCCGCCAAACTCCTTGTGGATGCATGATCTAACGCACGTCGGCGTTGGGGTTAGTCAGGTTCTCCCGATCCTGGTCATGTGCCTGCTTGCGGAGGTAGACTCGACGCTCGTATTCGAACAGCCAGAGCTTCATCTGCATCCGAAGGTGCAGACGTTGCTCGGCGACTTTTTTCTGTCGATGGCATTGTGCAACAAGCAGTGCATCGTCGAGACACACAGCGAATATCTCATCGATCGTCTAAGGTTCCGGATTGCTTCTGCAGAGGGGGAGGCCCTCACAGACATTGCGAAGACATATTTCGTCGAGAAGTACGGACTAAGTTCCTTTTTCCGAGAGGTCAAAATCAATGAATATGGGGCCATCGCTGATTGGCCCGACGGCTTCTTTGATCAGTCTCAGCGGCAGGCAGAGGAGATCCTTAGAGCAGCGGCGCAAAAGAGGAAACGCACAAGGCGCAAGGGCGACGCGTAACATGCTCGACGTAACCATCGACGCTGGCGTCTTGGCCGTGCCGTCTCCAGTCTCTTCCGCTGACCAGCTTCACGATTACGTGGACACATTGTTGGATTGGAGCAAGCTGCTTGATGAACCATGGGTGGCGATTCATATCAGCGAGGGGGCGGCAGGGGCGCTCTTTGAAGATAAACTGTATCCGTTACGCGACCAACTCGAGGGTCATTTCCAGCATCATGGCATTGTCGAATATGACGTCAATACGGTCGCCAGAGTGACCGAGAGATTACTCGCGCTGACCCCGTCGTTCGAGACGTATTATCGAGTGAGAGATGTGCTGGCGGATTCTCTCGATATCGATCCTGATATAGTAAATCTAACGACGCATGTTTGTTTGAAATCGGATTTGGCGCGTTGCGTCTTATTGATCTCGATCCTTCGCAAACATTGCCGGCAGCCACTCGCGGGACATTCGCTTATTCTCCGCTCGGCACGGGGCTCGCTTGTAAAGGTACGGGCGCAAATTCACGAGATCGTACACGAGCGTGAGGATCTGCCTGCACTTCCGTCGCCACCGAACTATTTCGAAGGGGATGTTCTGGTGTGCGACGACTTCAAGGGGCTTGCGAAATGCCTCGATGAAAGCGCTATCCTGAAGGGGGCGTGCGATATTCCACGGGTCAAGCTGGCCATCAAAGTGGCTTTGTTCAAAGAGGCTCTTGCGAAGGGCGAGGAGCCAGACTGGTCAGACACGAAAAGCCCGATGATCGGGAAGCGCTTTCTCGAAACGCTCCATGGGTGTTGCCGTGATCAAGGGGGGCGAGTCGCGTCCAGCATATTGCGGGCGATTATCGAGACCGCGCGGAACCGGAATATGGCTGCGGTTCATGCCTTGCGGACAGGCAGGGGGGGCGGTGATCCACAGCGGATGCGAGGGAGCGAAAAAGCGCAGAGAAGGGATATCGATTACGAGCTCCATCTTCACTACTGGGAATGCGCGGACGAAAATATTGAATTGGCATCGATCGTTCACCACAACGATTTTTCTATACCGGAGTGACGGCTGCGGCGGACCAATGGCGCTTCAGCATGGTCGAGAACTGCGGCTGCGAGGCCATCGAAGAATCGGCATCGACATCAAGTGGCTGGACGGCTCACGGTTACGCGTCGTCTTTGTTGTCTGTTGTTTCGCGATGCCTCGGCCGCCCGTCTTCGACCTCGTGGCCGCACTACTGCTCCGGGATTGCATGGCAGTGCCACCATTCTTCGAATGCATGGTAGTACCACTACTCTTGGTTCGTGTGGCAGGCCCGTTACTTGGCCTCTGCGGCGATACATGATTCTCGGAGGGGGAATCCGCCCACCGCAAAGGTGAGACCATGGAGTCCTCGCCACCCAAAATCATTTCGGGTGCTGCCGAAGGTCAGGAATGCCGCTCAGCGGGGTCTTCCGGGCGGGAGGATTGGAGGATTTTGAGCTGCTTGCAGACTTTTTTCAAGGGAGCGAGAAGGCCAGACGCACGCTGCCCGCGGCACATCGGCCTGTTCTTGACCAGCGGGAAGCCGGTTGACTTCGTGCGCCATCTGGAAACGCGCGGCGACTCAGCGTCCCGCACTTTAATCTGGACCGACACGGAAATTGGAATGCATCTGGCTGGCAGCGCGGCAAGTGTCGGGGGATGGCCAACCCGAAAATGAGTTCAAACCTGAGAATCGCCAGACCTTGACCCTTGATGGGGTTAAGGTTATTACGTTTGTAAGAACGGTCTTTGATGGCGGGAGTAGCCGGAAATGTCAGATGTCGGCGGGGTCGGCGGGAGGTCAACCGGCGAAGATACCATCACCCTTTGGCGCCCGGTCGGACCGAAGGAACTGACGCTGATCCAGCAAGCAGAAATGCGTGCCTTTCCCCCCCGCCTGCCGGATCAGCCGATCTTCTATCCGGTTCTTACCGAGGAATATGCTGTGAGGATCGCGCGCGATTGGAATGTTCCGGCCAGCGGGGCCGGGTTCGTGACGCGCTTTCGGATCAGACGCAGCTTTACCGACAGTTATGTCGTGCAGGAAGCCGGCGGCCGAGACCATCAGGAGTACTGGATCCCGGCTGGAGATCTCGATGCGTTCAATGCGGCGATTGTCGGCCCGATTGAGGTCGTGAGAAGCTTCCGCTCCGAACCGTGACGTGAGACGTCTTTGAGCCTGGCGGCTGTGAGGAAGATGCGACAGGAGACGTGGCGGCCGGCATGAACTCTGCGCCCACTGCCGGAAGACCCCACGCAACAGGCGCTGACGCGAAGCTGGTTTGCTGCGCGCCACAACGCGACCGCTATCGCGGTCTGACCTTCATGTGTGCCAGCTTTGGAGTCTGGAGGGCTCCGGTGAGGCAAGGCAAACGGATCAGGAAGAAGAGGTTTGCTCTGAAGTTTCAGAGACCTCTGCTGCGTCCGCAGCCGCCTTATTGATCCATGGCTGCAGCGACGGCGCGATGGAGGGGGCCTCGGCACCGAGGAACTGCAGCAGGTGTTTCTCGGCGGATGGCAGTTCGCCATCCCGGGTGAGATGCGCAATCAGCCATGCCGCCTCTTCTTCGTCGATTTCCTCGCCCGGCGTTGACGCTAAAGAATCGCAGGCAGTTTCACTGTCGCGCACGCCGACCGCTTTCAGGGCGTTACGGAAGGGCTTGAGGAACGCATCAAGGATGTCTTCGCCCTCGGTCTTCCAGGCCCCGGTGTCGACCGAGCGTGACGGAAAACCACCCAGGCTCTCGCGGCTGTCGAGCCATTTTTCGAAATGCAGCGCCGTCTGGATATCGACGGGGTGGGGGCTGATCGCCAGGACAGTTGCCGATCGCCCCGGCAAAAAGGTCATCGAAGGACGGATCGGCTTCCGATGTGCCATGGGCGATCTCGAACAGCACTTCGGCTTCCTCGCGCGTGATGTGATCGGGGGTCGTCAGCTTGGCGAGCCGTTGATGTTCAAAGGCGCTGACTTCCCCCAGACTGACATCGAAGCGGCCTGATTTTCACATCCACCGTGCTCGTTGATTGCGCTGGACCATGACGTGACGCTGGAATCTGCACTTGACAAACCGTAGTCTGGCAGAGTTGCTCCAGCTTGCAATTTCTCCGCGCAGAAAGCACAAGATCATGGCGGCAGGTCTTCGCTCTGCATCAGCTCTCTGTTTGTTCACATGGGTGCCTCCCAGCCTGGGACTGCCAAGGAACGGAGACAGAATTCGTCAGCAGGTGCGCATTTGGAATTGGCATCTGCGATCTTGATCAGGCCCCGCGAAAGCATTGGACTCCCTGGATTTTGAGCTGGGTGCGAGCTGCCTTTTGTCCAACCTGGGTAGTTACGTTCTTTCAATCAACGCCCCACGACTGGATCGGGGATCGGATGCCTCAGATTTCTCTGCACGGCACCAGCCTGCCACCGAGACAGCCGGTGCGTGCCGCGTTCCGAGCGATCGCATTTACCTGCTCTGCCGTCTGGTAATGCAGGCCTCACGCCGGTTCAGACTCTGGTTCTTCAAATCTCGCCCAATGTTGCAGCAACGCCACAAACCCACGTTTCCGCATCTTACGTGAGGCCGAGCGTGGGGCGGCTTAGTTTTTTTCCATTTTATCATGTAATATCAATGAACTTCGGCGGACTCCGTCTCCGCCGTCAGCACGACACACGCCGGCGGCGGCAATGGCGTGAGCGATCTGCGACTACTGTGCCCCGGCACGCCGAAGCTCCTCAGACAGGTCAGGATGCTTGCCGAAGTCAAGCACACGTGGACCCAAGTGGCCCAATCCTGCGGCATTCAGCAGGAGGTACACAAAAGTCTCTGTTACGGTGCGAGCCTGTGGCCGGTGCGGCCTGTTCAGGGATCGCTTTCAGTCCCATCGTCTTTCGCGCGCGAGGCAGGGAACCTGGGACCTGCCTCGCGCCATGATCGGACACGTGTCTTCCTCCTGTCATGCAATGCACGGGCCTTGGCGCCAATAGTCAAGACTCCGCTCTGAAAAATCGCTTCAAGCTCCCAGCCGACCAGGGCTGTTGTCAAAAATCAGCTCCGTTGCGAACAGCCCCGGCATGGCGCGGCGTGCCGCGTGTCCCGGTTCCGGTCAACTGCTCCCGTCCTGAGTCGGCCGCCAGCGGGAAGACAAGTCGCGGCTCGCCCCGCAGCGGCGCAGTTACGCCTGGCTTCTCGCTCTCGATTTCGCGCTGTTTTATCCGATGCGGCAACGGTGGCACAGAAACGTCAGCGCCCGCCTCCCCCCTCGATCAGCGCAGTGGTCAAAGCGAGGAGAACGTGCGGGTTCTCAATCCTGCGGTCCTCGATCCTGTACGCACCGTTCGTGGTGCCGATCTGAAGTTCGCGCACGTCAACCGACTCGTCCCGGCTGTCCTGGTAATGGAGACTGGTGATGGCGGAAAATGCGATGGCCCTGGACCTGACGTAGAGGGCGTTCTTGTCCAGGGCCAGGACCTTGCCGAAGTCAAGGCGCTCCCCCGCCGCGATCCGTGCGCGAAAAGACTCCAGCATTGCGGGAAGGCTGCGCACCTCCAGTTCCCGGTTCCAGTCCTCGGTATCCGCCCAGATAAGCCAGCGCAGGCAGAGCCGCATGCCATTTCTGCCCTCCACCGTCGTCACTGCATTGGAGGTGTCCTGGCGCAGCCGGACGATATCGCGGTAGGCGACGCTTTTCGGCCCGAGACGCACCCCATCGGTTCCGAGCACAAACGGGCGCGGATCGAACAGGAAAGCCACAAGCGGGCGCAGATAGCGGAAAATCCCGACCACAAAACCGACGAAGAAGACCGCGACAAAGATCAGGGTCAGGACCGTGCTTGAGGGATTGGAGTAGTTGACGTAATAATGGGCGGACCTCCAGTCCGCAAAAGTGAAGACTTCAATGGCTCCGGCCGCAAGGCTGAGCACGGTGAAGAGCAGGCCCCACAGGGTTGAGCGCAGCGGGAACTGGCGCCTGACGCTGACGTCCCGCCGCCCCGTCTGCGGCAGTACCGCCAGCGTTGCCGAAGACGGCCCCGAAGACACGGCTGCGGCGCCTGAATATTCTGCGCAGGAATGGAGATAGTCTTCTCCGCGGCACTTCAAAAACTGAGCCCGCCGCACCACCCGCCTTCCGTTGACGCGGAGCCGGATCATGCGGTTCGCCACAGGAGAGAAAATCCCTGCCCGCTGTTCCTGCCAGACGTTTTCGCTGATGCTCTCCCAGGGGATCCGTTCGCCGCCGCGGAATTTCAGACCCTCGCGCGAGATCGTCAGCGCCGGTCGGCCAAGACCAAGGAGCGCCGGCAGGATAAGAAAGCACCCTGCGGTTCCAACGATCGCCACTGCACTGGCGGCAAACCAGAAGGCCTGCGACAGATGGGGTGGGCTATATTCGCTATATGCAAAGTAGAAAAACAGGGCTCCCAGCGCCAGCAGCAGGACCGCAAAATACAGAATCCGCACCGGAGAATAAAAGATGTGGCGAGGCGCGCTGAACTGGTCACGCGCCGCCGGAGAGATATAGGTCATGTTTATGCCTCAAGGTATCTGTTCGCCCGACGTTCGCTCGCTGGTTGTGCCAGCCGGGCCGGGTTGAACGTCGGTTACCACATCCCGGCGACCGGAATCAAATTGCAACAGACGGACGAACGACAGGTAATTTGCTACCCCACGCTCGGCGCTCACAGTAAGTGTCGCGCCTCGCCCATGCCTGGCCGCGATCCGCTGCACCGGTGGCCGGCATTCTACGCAAGTCATCCCCCCCGGCGATCACGGCTTCCCGGCCACAGCCGACCGCTGCTTGCCAGAATCGACATCAAGCCGCCATCAGAGGCTTCAGCCCGGAAACCTCTGCGGGTCTTGCAGCGGGGGATCCGCATGTGATGGCGCGGCAACCGGGCAAGGCTGACGGCGAGTGGCTGGCCGCGCATATTGGGCTTGTCGGTGGTGCCATTATGGTCATCCGTGCGCTCGCCGCGATCGCAGGATCGGCGTGTGCCGGGCACCCGACGGAAATCAAAGCCGCTTCGGCAGAGACCTTTTCGCCATCTGCAAGCGGCCGCAACACCTCATCCCGCTGCGAAACACCCTCTGCCGAACCAGCAGGGCGGCACACCAACGAAAATGGCTTCCTGCAAAGGTGCCTCTCAGCATCGTGATCGCGCGGCTGATAGCGACTGGCGTCAGGGTGACCGGCAATTCACTCATCCTCTTCTCGCTCCATTCCTACCTACCTACACTGGGCCATTTCGACAACCGATCGCTGGACCGCAATCCGGGAACAAGGCTTCCTGTTCAGTTGCCGGCCAGGAATGTCGATTTCGCCTGTCAACTATTGGCTCGCCACTCTCCAGCAATGGCTCCGCTGGCGGCGATTCCTCCATTCATCGGCTCCTGCTTCTCCTCGGCTCCGGCATAGGGCCCGCAACGGTTACGGCCATCCTCGTCCGGCCGGCTTCTTCGCCAAAGGAGAACGTCCGCCCGATGCGCGGACGGCGGCCCCGCCGGACGGGCCTCTCTGCGCAAGCCCATCGCCCTCAGCGGGTCGGCAGTGGCTGATTCGCGCTGGCTGGCTCCTCGCGTTCAACGTTCAACGGACCACAGCCACGGAAGCGGGGCGACCTCCTGGCGGTGCTTGACACGGAGCCCGGGAAACGCGGCAAAGCTCCTGACGCACAGTTGACGCAAGCTCCGCCATATCGGCGACGGCCTGTTGGCCGAAACCCCGGGACGTCTGAGATCCCTGGCAAGACCTTTGGTGCACCGGTAGTTTCTGACTGGCCTCGCTGGCACAGCGGTCGGGCATCGGACCTGGGGGTGCAGCCAGAGCGGGAGCGAGCTGGATATTGGACCGTGGGGACCGTAAGGGGCGATGCAACGGGGGCGATGGTCAATTCCCCGGTGATCGAACTTGTCCTTTGCGGAAACGCCCCCGTTGAAGGAAGGGAATCGGTATTGATTCAGTCAGTATGCGTGTTCGGCGTTCCGTCGATTTTCCTTCTTCCCACCGGCGACCGAATCGAACATATGCAGGACAAGACGCGTCGGATGAAATTCGGCGACAGAGTGGAAACATCCCCGTCCCGGGCGCGCAAGGAGAGATTGGAGCCAATTCTCAATGGGCGCGGATGGATAGGCAAAGGACCCGGCTTGCGGATCCGGGATTGGCGGGTTCGGGTCCATGGGCCTTTGGCCGCGCCAGGTGGATGAGATTGAACGACCCCGTGTTCATAACCGAACTCGCCACCCATGGATGCAATTATGGTTATGGGACAATTGAGCCGTATCCGATGCTATTATCCTGGAATGAAATCAGAGATCGTGCGCTCAGATTCTCGCGCGAATGGGCCGACGAAGACCCGGGAAGCAGCGAAGCGAAGGCCTTCTGGGATGCGTTCTTCATGGTATTTGGCGTTCCGCGCCGTCGGGTGGCCAGCTTCGAAGAGCCCGTAAAGAAATCGGACGGGGACGGTGGGTACATTGACCTGCTCTGGAAGGGGATCCTGCTCGTCGAACACAGATCCAGGGGCAAAGATTTGGATCGGGCGTTCGGGCAGGCCAGGGATTTTTTGTAATCGGTCAAAAAGTCGTGGGAATGGTGCCAGGCGGTCGCCGCCGGACAACCACCGCCTCCCGGGGTATGTTCGACATCAGGCCCAGCCTGTGCCCGCCCGGGAGACGGGAATTCTGTCT
>Ga0123357_10014530_pt1 | contig 10282 bp, 3 predicted proteins | sample TergutEmb28metaG_FD_89873 | JGI IMG/M metagenome (GOLD analysis project Ga0123357, IMG submission 89873) | Embiratermes neotenicus P4 segment gut microbial communities from Petit-Saut dam, French Guiana - Emb289 P4 | ecosystem: Host-associated > Arthropoda: Insects > Digestive system > Gut ... | reverse complement strand
TTTGTGTGTGTGTGTTTGTGTGTGTCTGTGTGTGTTTGTGTGTGTCTGTGTGTTTGTGTGTGTGTCTGTGTGTTTGTGTGTGTGTCTGTGTGTGTGTGTGTGTGTGTGTGTTTGTGTGTGTGTGTGTTTGTGTGTGTGTCTGTGTGTGTTTGTGTGTGTGTCTGTGTGTGTTTGTGTATGTGTCTGTGTGTGTTTGTGTGTGTCTGTGTGTGTTTGTGTGTGTCTGTGTGTGTTTGTGTGTGTGTGTGTGTTTGTGTGTTTGTGTGTGTCTGTGTGTGTTTGTGTGTGTGTATGTTGAATCTATAAACTTCCACAATGAAGCCGCCTAGATCCGAGTTTGCGTGTTGCGTCACAGAAGAGAAAGATAAAACAGCCACTGTTATCGCTGTCACTTCCATACCTCTACTCCATCCCCCCATTACCTTCATGACATGTTATATAGTGCAATTTACCTTTACTTTAATTGGCTTTTATATTCGAAAATTACTTGAAACTCTCATTCCATACATTACATTTAAACAGTTGCGACTTCATTTCAAAGCTTCCCGATTGCAACATTTTTATCAGCAAACAGATTTATCTTTTACTGTGTTGAAATACCTGATAATTTTCAATCGGCCTGGGAACAATAGCTCACTCACTGTGTAAATGTACTCTACTGTTGGTCTCCTACTTTTCACGTACATATTGAATTAAGGAAACTTCTCGAATTCCAAAATAAGAGTTATTGAACAACAAGTGGCAATGTGAAGACTGGATTGACTGTGAATGTCACAATAGGAACAGTCGTTAGACTGACAGGCGAGCGGTTTCATGGCGTGAGGGAAGATGCGACTTTAAGCGGTAACTCAAAAGAGTGCAGTTGCGCAAACCTTTCTACAGAAAGCGATTGGAAGGCACTCTTAAAGCTGTAACGTTTGTCACGTATTTACTGTTCAATCAACAGATTGGTTACGGTTTTTCGATCACGGTAGTAATTAAATCATTGGTAGTGTTATTTCACTTACATCCAGCGCAATGTTGTGCAGTGGTCAGTAATTCTGTTCCTTACTAATTGGGTCCCGAATTCGAAACTCACTTTGGACTGAGATTATTCGTAGTATTTTCCAGTCTGTCAGTGAAACGTCAAATATTAGGCCTATTACTTATAACAGATCATTATCTTTCCAAATTCTCCTTACTATTTCAGTGGTTACAATCATGACGACAATTCTAATGCTACGCTGTAAAGTTGCGTCATTCAGTAGTTTAAAAGAAACTGTGGAACTTTTGATCTTCTAGTGACAATGAGTATGAATACTACCATTGTCTGGGATGTGACTTCATGCAGTCTGGCAGAAATTACGGACGCTTCGGGAAAATATGTTGTCTCTATATTAGGGCAAGAAGGTATTGCAAGTCAGAAGTGTTTTTCACCACGAAGGTAGAGGCAGCATATATCTTCGCAACTGCCGTAAATTTCTACAGGACTACACGGCATCATATTCCAAAAGACAATAATCTTCACTGTAAACCGAATTCGCAGTTCACAGCCGACGATATTCTCTTAAGAACTTTTTCTCCAGAGAAGCGTCCCTAGTATATTCAGATACCGGATTTCGACTATGTCCGCGGATGTAGTAACATTTTGCAGGAAATAAGAGCGTGGAAGAGTTTATAGTTAGCACGGACAGAAGTGAAAGACGTTGCTTAACAACCATACAAACACTCAGCTTTTTTTATAGCTCTTTCGCTTTAGGCAACGGTCTTTTCTCTTCAAGACAGCTCGAATATGAAGTGAATACAGTGCAGCGCGAAAATTTATTTATTGTGTGCTGGGCTGTGATTTTATTCCTTCTTCTCAATAAATTTTAGTAAATAGGGTGGAAACTATACCACAATAATTTTCGTTACTTTTACACATGTTACTTTAGAGAAAATCTCTTCAATGAATCTTAAATTCCGGATATAAAATGTGATGTACACGCGCACAAGCATAAATTTTTGGCAAAGCCTGCACGGGAGACGCAACGGTTGAACTCGTGAATGTTTGCGATGCTATTGTCATAACAGTAACAGTACATTGTAGGTTTCGAGAAGCCGTCTGGGCTGATATCCCTGGCCTAACACGGATCCACTATATGCTCGGTCAGAAGAAGTTGTCGAAAGAATTTTATCCAGAAGTTCGGTAGAGTCATCGTGATAGTTTGCTTTCACAGTAAATTCTCCCAGCAAGTAACTTCAGCTGTTTCATGATTTAGAGTCCCAAGACATAACCCTTAAAATTACCAGAAACATAAATAAATAGACACAGTGTGTGTGTGTGTGTGTGTGTGTGTGTGTTTGTGTGTGTGTGTGTGTGTCTATGTGTGTGTGTGACTCTTGAATGAGCAAGGAGGACATGGTGGCAAGTTGTGTGGCAGTAAACACTTAATATTAACTGCAAAACATTGAACTTCAACAAATGTAGTGTAAAGGCAATTTGGAACACAGGCGAGCGTTACGTAGCTCTTCATCAAGGAAACGGTATGAGCAAAATATTGATGCGTTTTGTCAGGCAAAATATTGTACCTACATGCTCAGGTGGAAGCACAATGAAAAGACGAAAGTTAGAGACATTAAGGTGACTAATGAAGATCCTATTTATAGTCCAAATTTATCTTCTAACTATTTCCATATTGTTAGCCGAATGAAAGAGTCGCTAATTGGAGGAGATGATCCCAAAATTTAATGAATGTAAGCTACAAAGTTAAGTTAATGGGTAGTTGTTTTGGTGTGCATGTACGTGTTCAAGTTTCCTACAGGGGCTGAATGATACTACAAAGTCAGTAAATCTGCTCTCCCTGCAGATCAAACCGAGGCCTTCCAGGCACGAAGAAGGCGTGCCAATGTCTCATCAGAGACGTTGTTTTGAACCTTGATATTCGTGGTCTTGTTTTGTTGTATAAAGATACAATAATGCTGCAACTTCTTAAACATTTGTAATCGTGACAGTAAATAATCTAAGTTTGCTGCAGAACCGTTGATGCCCTCAAACCTTCTTGTGAGAAATCAAGATGCTCTATCTCCGATAAGCTCAGAGAAAATAAGTTACAGGACAAAAAGCTGAAAGAGTAATTCTGTTAAATACGTTCCTTACACAATGTTACATAGATCTTTATTCTAAAATTAGGAATGTTATAATAGACAGATAGATAAATAAAGACAGAGAGAGAGAGAGAGAGAGATAGAGAGATAGAAGTGTTTTATTGAAAATATTCTCATTTGCTAAGACTATGTAGCGACTAAGATAGATGAATGAAATATGAGGGGGGAAATTGATGCAACGGTATTGAGAGTGGTAAAGAAGAACCCAATAACAAACCAAACCCAGAGCCACTTCGTCCACCATAAATCCTACATGGACTGTCGTAGGATCAAAAGCGGCTCTCCCTCAGAAGATACAGGCGTCTAACCGCGTCAGACATGGCAAGGCTTTCTGAGGTGTCGTAGTGTTATCCATCGGAGAACGGGTAATGCTGTAACTGGATGGCTAGGAGGGAAACTGAAAACTACATATTATGAAATGTTAGAGAGGGCGTTGTGCATAAACACTGGCTTTCACACTTGCAAAGAATGCCACAAAACCGAATCCCTTTGAAATCATACCACTACAGACCACAAGGAAGGAGAACAATTGGAAGACCGAAGAAGCGTGGGCGCGAGCAGTTGTAACTCTGGATACGGAACGGATAAAAGGGTCCAATCCTTGATGTTTATGATGATGAATGTCTTGTGCACGTGGCAGTGTGCCTCCCGGTTCAGCAAAAAAGGCGAATTTCTTGAGGAGTTAAGCGAGGATTACCTTACCATGAGCTACGTGTTTTCCGTTAATAATTTTCGACGTATTACTATAAAGAGGTAAAAAATAAGTTCAAATATTGTCACAAGATTAAACATGCGATATGCGTTATTAGATTCGAGTAACATTCATTCGAATTGCGTGACGCCGCAGAGATAAACGTTAACCTTGGCTTAACAATTTAAGATTAAAATAACGTCGTAAGCCGATTAGCTGAGAACGTTCCTTTGAAATCTATATAGGAATCTGACATGGATGTCTTTCTTTCATGTGCCACAACAGTCCGATTCTAGCCTAGGCCACCTCTTTTTAGACACACACCTGGTAGGATTGCGGTTATTCAGTAGGCCACACGGGCAATCAAAATCATTTGCTGTTCGACGTATCGCGCAGTAACAAATCATACTCGAGTAACTGTTTTATGAAATAGCCACCACATTTTTGAACTTCGAATTTTGAAATGTGTTCTATTCCATTATATTCCATCCATGGCGCTGCAGCCCCTTCTTGGCCCCGGCCTTCCTCAGAAGACGCCGCCACTCTTCTGTCTTCTGCTCGTCTCCTACACTCTCTTATTCCTAGCATCTGTGATGCGTCTCTCCAGACGACTTCCTCCCATCGTGTTCTTGATTTTCCCACTTACCTTGTTTTACGAAACTTGTCATTCAGGACCGTTTTGGGGACCCTCTCAGCTTCCATTCATATAATATAACCCGACCATTCTAGTCTTCTAATTTTAATACCTTCCACGATATTTAGATCTTTGTATAAATTATAAATTTTACTATTTCGTCCTTTATCTTGTATTGGGCCGTAAATTCTTCTTAATATTTTCCTTTGAAATATACATAGCTTTTGTTGTGTCATTTGTGTTAGGTTCCAGATTACACTTCCATAACGCAGTACTGACTTAATTAAAGTTTTATATAACCTTATTTTATTATTTAAGTGGATTTGTTTATATACAAATATAATCTGCGGAAAAGAATAGGCTTTATTAGCAGCTAGGATTCTAGCTTTTAATTTCTACCGTTTTATCATTAGTGTTACAGTCGCCACATATTTAAACGTCAATGTTATGATCTTTAATTGTCAATATTTCACTTTTTTTTCTATTTTATACCATTAATTTTGATTTTTCGACTTGTTTAACCCTACTGACTTCTCTCCTTCAGCTCCTCGTACACTTCATAAATAGTTATTTTCTTTCTTCCCATAATGTTTATGCCATCTGCATATCCTATTAAATGCACTGATTTGTAAAATATTGTGGGCTTGACTTCTATATGTTCTATTATGAGATGCCATTCTTGTCAGCTGCTCTTAGAACTGTATGAACAACATACTGACAAACAAAAGTTCTGTTACTCGCGACAGGCGTCAGTATTTAGGATACAGTGAACATTAAAGGGTGTGTTTAATAATCGGTCAACACCTGAAATGTCGCTCGGAAATAGTAATAACTATAATAATTCTAAGATCGAAAATGGCAAAAAAGACAAATTTTTAGAACACAGATAACACCCCTACTACTTTACGTAAAAATAATCGCCTGATATCCAATCAGTTTCCGATGTTTCCCAATAATTATTGTCTTGAAGATATAGATTGTTTGTGCTCCTGGAAACCCTGTTACGCTTTTGGGCTCACGTAACCACCTTTATTTGAATTATCAACTTTCACAAAGTCCGTATTTACATTGTAACCAGGATTACCGTTTGGTATGATGGAAAGGATTTGTGACTGGTATTTGTCTGTAACATTAGATAGTGCTAATTGCAGCATTTCTCGTAAGCTGACTTTTAATTAGTGCAGGATTAGGCAATAGTATGGTAAAAACTTTAATGTTTCAGACAAGTGCATAACGTACATATCGGAGGAACACCTGACACAGAGAGGACTTTGAATGTGAGGGAATTCATCCCGTAAAATGTAGCAGGACTTCTCAAGATAGTCTACTTTTTATTTAGAGATACTTAAGCCATCTACCTCAAATTTATGAAAATATTTAATTATATATAATATTAATCCATGTAACAATTTTCAGATTTAAACTTGAATATATATTTGTTAAAGTCGTAAATGTTATCTTTTCAATATATGTACACAGTCTGAGGAGGGCCTAATCTTAAGGCGAAGTGTGTAGCTGATTTTTGGTTGCCAAACATGTAGTTGTGTTTTACGGGCATATAGTGGGCCCACTGACAGGACTTTAACATAAAGTTCTATTGCGAAATTAGATGACTGATGTCTAACTTGTTTAAGTGCGTGTGGCTTGCACTTAATAGCTTAGCGATTCAGTTACATCGCCGTAAGTAGCCCGCCTAACATAATATTTGTATCGTCCTTCAGCCCACACATTTAAAAGCATAGTGAATACAAATAAAATCATCAACTGGGAACATGATTTTTTGTTCAGCCCACACATTTAAAAGCATGGTGAGTACAACCAAAATCACTAACTTGGAACAGGATTTTTGGAACACTACAGAATATTATCAGTAGTTAAAGGAGTAAAATTTGTTAGTGATAGGATGTCTTATATAGTTCTGAGAGGTCGCTGGTGTAATATCATTGGTCTGAATGTACGAACACAAAGTGAGGAGAAAAGTGATGATTCAAAAGACAGTTTTATGAGGAATTAAGGGTGGTCTCTTTTATCATTTTCCTCAGTACCATACGAAAACTCTGTTAGGGGATTTTAACGCAAAGCTGGGGAGAAAGGGTATTTTAAAACCGACAATTGGGAATGAGAGTTTACCTCAGGATAGTAATGATTATGGAGTTTGAATATTAAATTTTGCCACGTCAGAAAATCTGGCTGTTAAGAGCGCGATATTCCTGCACCGAAACAATCATATGTACACCTGGAACTCTCATGATGGGAAGACTCGAAACCAGGTTAATCACACACTGATAGAGAGGAGATAGCATTCGAATATACTCGATCTACAATCTTTCAGGAGAGCTGACTATGATACTGATCAATATTTGGTGGTTGCAGAAGGTAGGGAAAGTCTGGTGGTAAGTAAAGAGCAGCACATAATTTTCATGTGGAGAGACTTAATCTCAGGAAGCTAAATGAGCTGGGGGTTAGGAAAGAGTATCAGATTAAGATCTCAAGAGGTTTGCAGCTTTGGAAAACGTAAGTGATGGCGAGGATATAAATAGGACTTGTGAGAACATTAAAGAGAATATCAAAACCTCAGCTAAAGAGAGTCTAGGTATTTACGAATTGAAACAACATAAACCATGATTTGAAAAAGAATGTTTACATTTTTAGATTAAAGGAAGCAGGCTAGAACGCAGTGGTTGTAGTATCCAAGCCAAAGCAATATAGAAAATCTAATCAATGTCAGATATGAAACTAGTAGACATTGCAGGAATAAAAAGAAAGAATATCTGAAACCTAAAGTTGATTAACTTGAACGCTACAGAAAGATCAAAGATATCTGAGACTTGTAGAGAGGCATCAAGGGATTTAAGAAAGATTACCAGCCTAGAACTAATATAGTCAAGGATGAGAAGGGTGATTTGGTTACAGACTCCCACATTATTATGGCTAGGTGGAAGAATTATTTGTCTCAGCTGTTCAACGTACATGGTGTTAATGATGTCAAGCAGGCGGAAATGTAGACAGCAGAGCACTAGTGTCTGAGCACAGTGCCTTTGAGTTTAAGATCGCTAGTGAAAAGCAAATCACCTGGTATTGATCTTGTTCCAACAGAAGTGATTAAAGCAGGAGGCAGGACACTTCATTCTGTGATCCATAAATTTATAAATTCTATTTGGAGTAAGGAGGAATTGCGTGAGGAGTGGAAGGACTCGATCGATCATTGTACCTTTCTACAAGAAGGGTGATACTACAATTTGTATTGTCTATAAGAAGGGCGATAAAAGAGGTAGTAATATCTATGGACGCATATCAATTTGTCAACTACGTACCAAAGTTTATGTAACATCCTGCTATCACGGTTAAATCCATATGCAGGGGAAACTATTGGGGACCAGCAGTGTGCAGTTCGACGCAACTGATCATCTATTGATCTTATATTCTTTAGTCACTTTAGAAAAAATGGGAATAAAATGAAGCAGAGCATCAGCTATTTATATACTTCGAGAAAGCTTATGATCCAGAGAGTGGAGAGGTCTTGTATAATATTCTTATTGAGTTTGGTATCCCCGTGAAACTGGTAAGGCTAATAAAAATTTGTCTGAGTGAAACCTACAGCAGATACCGGGTAGGCAAACATTTATCTTACACGTTCCCTAGTAAGAAAGCTTTGAAACAAGGAGATGCCTTATTGCCATTTCTTTTCAATTTTGCTGTAGAATGCACCATTAGGATGGTTCAGGTAAACCAAGATGGCTTGAAATTAAATGGTACAATTCAGCTTTCGGTTTGTGCTGATTATGTTAATATAGCGGACGAATGCGTAGGTAATATAAAGAAAAACGCAGCAGCTTAATATTTGCTAGTGAGGAAATTGGACTAAAAGTAAATGCTGACAAATCTAAGTACATGGTCATGTCTCGAGATCAGAATGCAGGAGTAAGTCATAATACAAAGATTGACAGTAGTTCCTCTGAAACGGTGGAAGAGTTCAAATATTTGGGAACAATCTTAACAGATCAACGTTCTATTCCGGAAGAAATTAAGAGCAGTTTGAAGTCCGGGAACGCTTGCTATCATTCGGTGCACAATGTTTTATCTACCAGTTTGCTCTGCAAAATATAAAGATTGAAATATGCAGAACTACAATTTTGCCTGTTGTTTTGTATAGGTGTAAAACTTGGTCGCTCACACTGAGGGATGGACGTAGGCTAAGGGTGTTTGAGAATATGGTGTTGAGAAGAATATATTTTACCTAAGAGGGACGAGGTATCAGGGGAGTGGGGAAAACTACAAAATGAGAAGCTTAGTGTATTATATTCCTCACCACACCTTATTCGGGTGATCAAATCGAGAAGAATGAGGTGGGCGGGGCATTAGCATGCATGAGGCGCGAAGAGGTGTATACAGGGTTTTGGTGGGGAAGCCTGTAGGAAAGACGCCACTTGAAAGATCCAGACATAGATGGTAGGATAATATTAAGGTGGATTTTCAGGAAGGGAAATGGGGGAATAGACTGGACTGATTTGGCTCAGGATATGTGCAGGTGGCCGGCACTTGTGTATGCGGTAATGCACCTTCGAGTTCCAAAAAATGCGGAGAATTGCTTGACTAGCTGATAGCCGGTTAGCTTCTCAAGAAAGACTCTGCTTCATGGAATAAGTAAGTAAGTTTTATATACCTATTTGCAACAGCTTGTATCCTCCAGCAAGTCCTGCAAAGTAATGGGCAATGGTGAAATGTAAACACCTCAGCCAAGTTCAGTTTGCAGATTGATCTCAGCTTAGCATATACTATATGTGCAAACATAGGAATGTACTTCTGTATATTTGAGCTGATGTTTATAGTACTTGTTATGTGCAATCCCCAAGGATGGTGCTATAGCACCGAAGCATGATGAGGGACTAATAAACTGTAGGACTGTATCTGTTGTGTGCGGATTTGTTGATTTGATAAAAAAAATATATATAAGCTGGATTAAAATACAAGGAAAAAATAATTTCAAAACCATTCTATACGTATCAATTGCAGAAGAAATCAAGTTATGTAAGGTCAGGAGAACGTGGTGGCCAAGTGATGGAACCGCTTCTGCCAACCCATTGTAGTGGAAGTCCTTAATCCAAGAATCCCCAAACTGCAATATAAAAACGTGGAGACATTCCGCCTTGCGGAAATAATGTCACCTGGACCCTGCTTTTCCAGACTCTTAACTTTTAAATCCTTACTGATACGTAGAATTGTTTACTCTGTCGTTTGTGCCTTGCTATTTTCTGGCGTTTCAAATCTTCTTGCTTTGTTTCTATTGCAACTAAAAGCCGCTTAAAATTGTTTCACCCCAACCTCAGTGACTGGTTTCCGACGGGGCTTTTTTTATTACCAATGTACCCAGGCTGACTGAACAACTATCATACGTATGTGAACATTCTTTTTGGCGGGTCATCACCAAACTCTGTGCGAAATTTCCTCTGCGCTGCGATAACCACATTTTGGTTTATACAACTGAGAGGCATTTTCAACATCATCTTCTATAGCGTCACTGATTTTAATATTCCGATGCCCAAGAATTGTATGCTCAAACCTCAGTCGTAATACCTAAATAAATAAGCTTATTTTGCTTTCATATGCTTTTCGTTCAGAAGCCATTTTGCATAAAATCGTCTACAATTGTTTTCTTTAGTCTGCGGACTAAATTCTTTGTCTTTATCACTAAAGCATTAAATCATCATCATAAGTAATTGCAAAAAATAAAATAATTCCAATTCAAGTAGGATTCCATCAATTCACCATTTGCGCGTTTATTCAGCACTCTAACCCACGTAACACTGTATTATACACGCATGTTACTTGAA
>Ga0123357_10014529_pt1 | contig 10283 bp, 7 predicted proteins | sample TergutEmb28metaG_FD_89873 | JGI IMG/M metagenome (GOLD analysis project Ga0123357, IMG submission 89873) | Embiratermes neotenicus P4 segment gut microbial communities from Petit-Saut dam, French Guiana - Emb289 P4 | ecosystem: Host-associated > Arthropoda: Insects > Digestive system > Gut ... | reverse complement strand
CAGCCCAGCCGTTCGGCAAGCATGGTTCTAGCCATTGCCCGAAAACCGTGGCCGGTGATTTCGGTCTTGGTGTCATACCCCATGGTTTGCAAGGCCCGATTGACAGTCATGTTACTGATGTGAAATCCTCTCCTGCTTCTTCCTGGAAAAACAAAATTATCCGTTCCAAAGTTAACTTGCAACTTTAACAATATCTCCACTGGCTGCCGGGCGAGTGGAACAAGATGCTCTGTCTTCGTCTTGCTGGCCATATAGCGCCATTCAGCCCGCTCCAGATCAACATCGGACCACTGCATGGCTATCAGTTCACCGGGCCGACAGAAGAGCAAAGGAAGCAGCTTGAGGGCCGCGCTTACGAATACCGATGTTTTAGGATTCGCGACGTGGGAATCTATAGCCTTGAGTAGCCGTTGCACATCTTCAGGTTTGGTGAATGCCGGTTGATGCTTCTTAACGTGCGTCTTGAGAACCTTATTGAAATAGGGGCAGGGGTCGGCAAGCTCACGCCGCCCGGTGCCGATAGCGTGCTGAAGCACCTGAGAAATGATCGACTTGACCCGTTGCACAGTATCCAAGATGCCCTTGCTCTGTATCGTCTCCAGCACAGGAAGGATGTCGCTTGCGCCGATAGCGGCAACGGGAAGATCGGCCAGAGCAGGAAGAACATAGTGTTTCATTCGGGCAACGATGTCGTCAACATGGCGCTCAGATTTCCCCTCCCGCCACGTTTCAAGCCACTCTTCCGCTATGCGTCCGAACGTGTTGACCTGCTGTTCCTTCTCAGCGGCCTTCTCAGCTTTTCTTTCCTCTGATGGATCAACACCATGGGCCAGCAGCTTGCGCGCCTCATCTCGCCGGTCACGGGCTTCCCTGAGGGTGATTTCGGGATACTTGCCCAAGGCCAGAAGTTTTTGCTTTCCCCCAAAGCGATATTTCAGCCGCCAGAGCTTTCCGCCTGATGGGGTGACCTCCAGGCACAGACCTTTTTCATCGGCAACACGATACAACTTTTCGCCGGGCTTGAGATTTTTGATAGCGGTTTCGGTCAGGGGCATACAACCTCTCCGGCTGTGCGGGTAGATGAATTTGCACTCAAGGCATCTACCTAAAAGTCTAACCCCAAAAAACTCAGACTGTCAACGAATTAAAGCGGACGACAAAGGATAAGAAAAAGGCCGGAATCCTTGATTTCTCTTGGAATTTCCGGCCTATAATGGACACTAGCGAACTATGAAGAACTACAAGATGGCGGAGAGAGTGAGATTCGAACTCACGGTACTTGCGTACACACGCGTTCCAGGCGTGCACCTTAAACCACTCGGTCATCTCTCCGTGGTATGCGGCTTGCTCGGCAGAAAGGAGCAACAAGAGCCGTTTTTCTATCCTGAGTCTCGTTTTTTTACAACAGGAAATTGACGGCGATTCCGAAAAAACTCCTGCAGAAGCTGGCCGCATTCTTCCGCTCGCACGCCGGCTGTGACCGAAAATCGATGGTTCAGCAATCCATCGCTGCCGATGCGATAGCGAGACACCACCCCACCACCCTTGGGGTCGGACGCCCCGAACACCAAGCGGTCAATCCGCGCGCACACCAACAGGGAAGCGCACATGGGACACGGCTCCAAGGTTACATAGACTGTCACCCCAGGCAGCCGGTAATTGCCCACAACTTGGGCAGCCTGGCGCAACGCCCGCATTTCGGCATGACCGGACGGATCGATGGCGGCGATGCAGTTATTGCTCGCTTCTGCCAGAATCGTGCCATCATTGGCGACCACCACCGCACCCACCGGCACTTCTCCCATATCGGCGGCTTGCCGGGCCTGGGCAAGGGCCCGTGCCATCATCGGGTAATCATGCTCTAAATATCCGTATAAACAGTGGGTTAATTGCATAATCACGCATTCGGCAACCCTGACCATACTTCCGGTTGCATTTCCAGAAAGGCTCTATATAACTACATGATAGACATGGAACACACCATGCCGCAACCAAGATCAGGCAAAGGGTCATGAACGAAAAGAAAGCTGTTCTTGCCTACCAACTTCCTTTGGAAAGCAGGCTGAGTATCGAAACCGCTCTGGCGGGTCATTTCAATCTCACCTTCCAGCATGATCCCACTATCTTTCAGGCCGAGATCAGCAAACGGTTTTACGACATCATTTTCGTCAACTACCAGCCGAAGGGCGGCAAGATGCCCTCTCTGCTGGAAGAGGTGCGGAAGCAGACGCCATTCACCCCAGTGATCATCGCCTGTGCGGCAAATGATTCCGTACAGATCGACAAGCAGCTGGAGCCGATTATCTATGACATCCTCCGCCTGCCTCTTTCAGTCGGAAGGGTCAGGCGAGCGGTCAGGCTCGCCCTGCATAAACGGCAGCAAGATAACGAATTGGCCTATCTGCGCCGCACTCAAGATATTGTCTACAGCTTTGAGCGCATCATTGCCGAAAGCGACAGTTTCAAGGCGGTGATCAGCAGCCTGAAAAAATTCGCCGCCTCCGACGCCACCTTGCTGATTACAGGCAACACCGGCACGGGCAAGAGTTTTCTTTCCGGCACAGTCCACTACAATTCCCCCCGCCGCGACCGGCCCTTCATCAAAATCAACTGCGCCAATATCCCGGAAACGCTCCTCGAATCCGAATTGTTCGGCCACGAGAAGGGGGCGTTTACCGGCGCCGACAAGCAGCGCATCGGCCGCTTCGAGCAGGCCAATGGCGGCACCATCTTTCTTGACGAAATTGGGGAAATACCGCTGGAGATCCAGGCAAAACTGCTCAGGGTGCTGGAGGACAAATCCTTTGAGCGAGTGGGCGGCAACAAGACCATCAAGGTGGATGTACGGCTCATCACCGCCACCAACAACGATTTACCCGCCTTGATCGCCGCCGGCAGATTCCGGGAAGATCTCTACTACCGGATCAGCGTGTTGCCGGTCCATCTGCCTCCACTGAAGGAGCGTCCCCGCTGCCTGATCCCGTTGGCCAGGAAACTTCTGGAAAAACTGACCACTTCGCTCAAAAAGAGTTCCATCACTGGCTTCACCCCGGAAGTTCTGGCCCTGTTGCAAAGCTATGACTGGCCAGGCAACATCCGCCAGTTGGCCAATACCATTGAACGAGCCATTATCCTTGAGGAAGGAAGCCTGATCGGGCTTTCTTCGATCCATATCCCGGAATTAAGCCGAACCGCAACACCGCTGATCCAGGTGACCGAACCATTGGAAACCCACGAACGGGAGCTCATCATCAAGGCGCTGACCGAAAATTGCTGGGTGCAGAAGGACGCAGCCCGCTGCCTGGGAATCAGCCCCCGTGCCCTGAACTACAAAATCAAAAAATTCGGCATCACCCACCAAACCTGGCGTAAATACAAAAAAGAATGACTGCCGGTCCCGCCTCAGTGCAGGTGGCCGCCGGTGCTCGACATGGTCAGATTGCCGTTTTTCACTCCGCGCAGCGCGGTCAGCTTCTCGGCCAGATCGCGCACCTGCGACGCGCGCCCCTTGACGATCGTTACCTCAAGGCAGTTATCGTGATCCATGTGCACATGGGTGGTCGAGGTGATCTGGTGGTGGTACACATGCTGCAACTCGGTGATCTTCTCCTGAAGCTGCGGCTGGTGATGGTTATACACCAAGGTCACCACCCCGACCACCTCGCTGTCCTGCTCCCACTCTTCATTCACCAACACGTTCCTGATCAGGTCGCGGATCGCCTCAGAGCGGTTGGAATAGTTGCGTCGAACGAGATACTCGTCAAATCTGCCGAGGAGTTTGTCATCCATAGAAACCGAAAATCGCAAGAGCATACCAATCAGGTCCCCTTTTCCAGTTGCTTGAGTTTCTCGATGATTGCCTTGGCCTCCGTGCGCATCTTCTCCGGTACCTTCGTGTCCTTGCTGGCACGTGTGAGATATTGCTTGGCAAACTGCATCTTGCCCCGGTAGAGGTTGTACTTGCCCAGATAAAACCCGCTCACCCCATCCCGGCCGCTATTGGCCTCAAGCTGTCCCAGATCGAAGTACACCTGGGGATACTCGGGCATGGCCGTAGCCACCCGTTGCAACAACTGCTCCGCCCGGGAAGCGTCACCGCCCATCAGCGCCACCTTGCCCAACTGATAGACGCCATATATGTCATTCGGATCGCGTCTGACCGCCTGCTCCAGGATACGCCTGGCCTCTTCGTAACGGCCGCTGTCCATCAGCAACACCGCCCTGTCGATCTCCAAAATTTCCCGCTGCGGGTATTGGTCCTGCACGGCTGCCAATTGACGGAGCGCCTCCTCGTAGTTGTGGTCTTCGCCCTCGATCAGGGCCAGACCATAGCGGCCCATGACCTGCTGTTCTTTTTCCGTGGCCGAGGCCGCTGCCGTGGCGCAATAGGTCCGCAAGGTGTCAAGATCCATGGACTGCACCAGCACACGGTATTTGAAACGTAGGAACTCAAAATTGTCGGTTTTGACATACTGTGGGGTAGTCCCCCTTTGTCGTTGCAATTCCAACAACGACTGGACATACCCGTACCGGGCCTCAGGGTTCGGATGGGTCAGGAGATACTGCGGCACCTCGCTGCCCATGGAATACCGCGTAATGCGCCGCATGGTCTTGAGCATGTCCTCCAGGGCCGAAGGATCGCGATGCATCTGCTGCATCCAACCAAAAGAAAGCCGATCGGCCTGCTCCTCATTCTCACGGCTGTAATGCAGATTGGTCGCCTGCCCGGCCGCCAGCGAGCCAACCAACAGCCCTTCCGACAAACCGGGTACGCCCAAGGCGATACCGGCGATACCGGTAAGGAGGGAAAGGATGCTGACTTTGGTCCCCTTCTCCATCTGCTGGGCGATATGCCGGCTGACTACGTGACCGATTTCATGGGCGAGAACGCTCACCAGTTGATCTTCATTGCCCATCTTTTCGATCAGGCCGCTATAAAAGAAGACCAGCCCGCCCGGCGCGGCAAAGGCGTTGAATTGCTTGCTCTTCACCACAAAAAACCGGTAATCGAAATTCAACGGCCCGACAACCGCCAGGGCCTTTCTCCCCAAGGTGTTGATATATTGGCTGATGTCCGGGTCATCGAGCACTGGGAATTCCTTGCGCACCGAATACAGAAGCTGTTCACCGATCTTGCGCTCCTCGCCGATGGTGAGGGCATGGACATACAACGGAGATGCCAGGTGGAGCAGGAGAACGAAAATGACAAGCCAACGGGAGGCACGGAGTTGTCTGCACATGGGAAGATTACCGGGTGGATCGCGTGAAAATCAAGACCAAAGCCGCGCGGCTTTGACGCATGACCTGCAAGGTAATGCGTTCCATCGCTGATCGCAACGCAGAAGAGGTGATGCCACCGTAATACCGCATCGAGGGTTCGTCGCCTCTCCCCCGGGCATCCGACCGATTCGTCCCGCCGCCGGCATCTTCCTGTTGCCCTACCGTTGCCCCTCGGGTAGGGTAGCACATTTTCTCACAGGCTTTGTGCATACTATGGTTGCCTTGCTCTCTGTTGAACATTTTTCCCTCGCCTTTCGTGACGCTGAAGGCCATCTGTCCCCTACGCTGGACCGGGTCTCCTTCCGTATCGCTGCAAGAGAAACCCACGCCCTGGTCGGAGAATCGGGGTCCGGCAAATCGGTCACCGCGCTTTCCATCCTCCGCTTGCTGGAAGAGACGAACGACATCACCACCAGCGGCGCCATCCTGTTTCAGGGCCAGGATCTGACCCGGCTGGATAAGCGGGCGATCCGGGCCATCCGCGGCAACCGGATCGCCATGATCTTCCAAGAGCCGATGACCGCGCTCAATCCGGTCTACACCATTGGCGCCCAACTGATGGAGCCATTGAACCTGCATCAGCGTCTCAACAAAAAAGACGCCTTTGACCGCGCCCTGCACCTGTTACAGCGCACCGGCATCGACAACCCGCACGACCGGATCGACTGCTATCCCCACCAGTTGTCGGGCGGTCAGCGCCAGCGGGTACTCATCGCCATGGCCCTGGCCTGCCAACCGCAACTGCTCATCGCCGACGAGCCGACCACGGCGCTGGATGTCACCATTCAGAACCAGATCCTCGACCTGATCAAAGGCATCCAGCAAGAATACGGGATGTCGGTCCTGCTCATCACCCATGACTTGCCCATGGTGCGCAAGATCTCCGATACCGTTTCGATTATGCATAACGGCCGCATTGTCGAACAGGGCACGGTAGCCGATCTTTTCGCCAGCCCCCGCGAGGCGTACACCCGCCGGTTGCTGGCCGCTGTGCCCGAAGGCGTGCGGCAGACCCGGCCAGGCGGCGACAAGCTGATCGATATGGCCGGCATCACCTGCGCCTTCCCCTTGAAAACAGGATGGAGCGGTTGGCTGCGGCGGACCCGGCCGGTGTTCAAGGCCGTGGATGATGTCAGCCTGAGTCTGCATGCCGGCACCACGTTGGGCGTGGTGGGTGAATCGGGTTCGGGCAAGTCCACCCTGGCCCTCTGCCTGCTCGGACTTGTCCGCTACGATGGCCAAGTGCTCTACTTTCCGCAAACCGGAGTCAGCCACTGCCTCTCGACCTTGCGCGGCAGCCGGTTTCGTCCATTGCGCAGGGAATTGCAGATCGTTTTTCAGGACCCCTTCTCGTCATTGTCGCCGCGGATGACCATCGAGCAGATCATTGCCGAGGGCCTTGAGGTCCATGGCCTTGGCGGCACCAGGACAGAGCGGCGGAGCTTGGTGGCGCGGGCCCTGCGCGACGTCGAACTCGACCCGGCCGTGGCCGGCCGTTTCCCGCACGAATTTTCCGGCGGCCAGCGCCAGCGCATCGCCATTGCCCGCGCCATTATTCTGCGGCCCAAGTTACTTATCCTGGATGAACCCACCAGCGCCCTCGACATGACCATCCAGAAACAGGTGCTCGAATTATTGCAGCTACTGCAGGATCGTTACCGCCTGACCTATATCTTCATCACCCACGACCTGCGCACTGTGCGCACCCTGGCCGACCAGTTGGCCGTGATGCAAGGAGGACGCATCGTCGAAAGCGGCCCGGCCGCCGCCCTTTTCGCCAACCCGCAACAGGAATACACCAAACGCCTTTTCGCCGCCGCCTTCCACCGAACATGAATGTCAAGCGTAACAAAATGATATATCGCTGTTCCCCGTTTGCATTCTGACAACATATCAGGTTGTTGACCATCGCCCAGGTCGCTTGTCCGGCAATCTGCTTGTTCGGCAATCTGTTTCATGCCATCCCGAAGAAACATCATGACCGCCTGTCCATCCACTCAAGGGCTGATTGGCAGACACGGAATTGTCTCCTGGCCGGGACTACGCCTTTGATCACATACCAGAGGGGCGGCAAAACCACCACAATCCTGTTGACACCATGCGGAATATAGGTTTTGTTCTTCGTAATTCAGGTGTTCGAAAGAACATAAATGGGAACCCTGTGCAAATCAGGGACGGGCCCGCCGCTGTAACCGGGAACGAACGTTGCATTATGTCACTGACCATGTGGTCGGGAAGACGCAACCAGTAGGGTGATCCGGGAGTCAGAAGACCTGCCTGAACCGTAGAAGGATATGACTGCGAGGACGGCGGCGTACCTGACAACATTTCTGTGGGTAAATAGGGCTATCCCGGATCGATTGATTGTTCGATCCGGGATTTTTTTTATTCGTCACGCAGAACCACGCTATCCTTCAGTATTGTTTGCGCTCTCTTTTATAGTTTGCGAGGAACCATGCCCAGGATAGCCTGCACCCATCTTCCCTTGTGCGCATCCGGTCGGCAGGCAAGACCATGTCGCCCGCCAAACGTTTTACCGGACATCTGGACGACACGGGCCAGCCTTGTCCATTATGTAGACAGGTGCATCTGTCTGCCCATCATCTTGCCGGCCAGGCAAACATGCGGGCCACGCTGCCGTTCTCCTTGAGATCATCGTATTGCTCTTCTTATGCTTCAAAACAACACAATCCATCAGGAGGAGACTGGAACAATATGTTACATCACGCGCTTCCCATCCTACCAATCATCTGTGGCTGTCTGCTTGGATGCATCTTGCTATTGCCGCAGGCACAGGCCAAAGCCATGACAGATGATGCTGTATCAGAAACCGCACCTGCTGCCGCAGAAGAAATCACCATTGAACATGGCAAGATCAATACTGCGGATGCCTCCCCGGTTGATCCCGGCCACTACGAAATCGAATCATCCTTTTCATTCACCCGCGCCAAACGGTCTTGGGACGCGAGTGGGGACATCCACGGCCGCGGCTTGCTCCGGGAGCAAAATATCAACCTGTCCGTCACCGTTGGCTTGATTGAAAACGTGGATATCGCTGTAAGCGGCGGCTACAGTTGGATTAGGGACAATGACCACAATTTTGATGAACATGCCGGAATAATGGGGCCATTCACAGGACACGACTTCACCGACATGGAGGTAAGCGGCCGCTACCGTTTTTACTGCAATGAAGAACAGCGCCTGGAAATTGCCTACATCGCCGGGGTCACCATCCCCACCGGCAGCAGTTCGGATCGCGACGACATCGGCACCAGCCAGGAATTCTGGAGCTTCAACCAAACCCTGGTCGCCACCAAGGACTGGGACCGATGGACACTCAATGGCGATATCGGGTATTCCTTGCCTATTGGCAGCGAAAGAGAAAACGCCAGGGGCTCACTGAACATCGACCTGGCGCTGGGATACCACATCTTGTCCTGGCTGCAGCCGGAGGTAGAGCTGAACTACAGCCATGACTTTATGAAAGACGAGCACGATGCCCAAACGCTTGCCATAACCGCCGGTCTCGTTATGCCCTTCAACGAGACACTGCGCGTCATGATCGGCGTCCAACAAGGCGTGTGGGGCGAGAATGCCGATAAAGCGACCGCCCTGTGCGCTGCCGTCAAATTCGCCTTCTAAGGGATGCGAACTGTGCAGCCGCAAATATTCTGGGCTTGCGGCTGGTTGCCCATGAAAACGTGGGCTCCAAGGTGTTGCCCAGAGAAATGTTTTGTTATTCCCCTTGCATCACATGCGGTGCAAACTATACTTTTAAATCCGGGATGGTCCCGGGCCGAGTCAAGGAGAAAGACATGCAGCAATTTTTCAGATCCGCCTTTATCGTTTTTATCAGTGTACTCGTTTCCCTCACCACGGCGCAGGCCAAGGAAGCCAAGACCAATGACGAAGGTGCGAAGTCAGCGATTGTCCTGGCGGCTTTCGGCACAACCGTGCCCTCGGGCCTTCCGGGAATACTGCATATCCGTGAACGCATACAGCAACGGTTTCCGCAAACTGAAGTCCGCATCGCCTTCACCTCAAACATGATCCGCAAAATCTGGCATAAACGGCAACAGGATGTGGCCTTTAAAAAGGCAAATCCTCTCGTTCCGCAGGACATCTACGTGGTCCAGGGGCCGCTCGCCACCATCGGCAACCTTCAGGATGAAGGGTTTACAACCATTCTCGTTCAATCCGGTCATATCAGCCTGGGCGAAGAATATCTCGATCTTATTTCCTATATCGATGGACTCAATGCAATCCGCACCATCAAGGAAAAAAACCAGCCGTTTCGCAAACTGGTGGTCAGCCGGCCCGCCCTGGGGACAATGGGCACCAAGTATCCGTATGAAGCAGATATCAAAGAAGTCGCGAAAACTCTGGCGAATGACGTGAAAGAGGCCAAGACCGCCGGGTGCGCCCTGCTCTATTTCGCGCACGGCAACGAATACTTCCCTTCCAGCGGCTCCTATCTGCAACTGGAACAAGAGATGCGGGATCAGTATCCGGAAACCAAAATTTACTTTACCGCTGTGGAAGGATTCCCCAATCTTGATCTGGTGATGCAGGAAATGAAACGAGACGATGTCAGCAAGATCCTCCTCAAAACATTCATGGTTGTGGCCGGCGACCATGCCCACAATGATATGGCGGGCGATGAACCGGACAGCGTCACATCCCGCCTCAGTAAAAACGGCTTTCAGGTAACGCCCGTTTTGCAAGGCCTGGGTGAGCAAGATGGTTTTGCCGATGTCTTTGTCAACCATTTGGCCCAAACGGCTCTTGATTACGGCATTTCTTTGCAATAACGATTCACTCTGCTGAAAAAGCCCTCGCTCGGCCTGCCGGGACGACCTGTCTCCGGCAGGCTGAAGCAACATAACTCAACTTTCTGACTTGCTCTAACATATTGTGATAAGGTTGTTAATCTGCGATAATCTCTTTCTTGTTTGCAGCATATCAACGGCAAAGCCCATGACTGTATCAATAATGGTCAGGAT
>Ga0123357_10014528_pt1 | contig 10283 bp, 5 predicted proteins | sample TergutEmb28metaG_FD_89873 | JGI IMG/M metagenome (GOLD analysis project Ga0123357, IMG submission 89873) | Embiratermes neotenicus P4 segment gut microbial communities from Petit-Saut dam, French Guiana - Emb289 P4 | ecosystem: Host-associated > Arthropoda: Insects > Digestive system > Gut ... | reverse complement strand
GGATTCACAACTGATAGTAATACAAGTCAGCCATCTTGAATAACTCTCTTTATTTGCAAAGATACACTACTCCTCCCATTCCGGTGGTGCTTGTGATCTTAAGAGGAAAGACATTCCTCCACAGATATTTTCTGACACATTTTCTTACAACAAAATCTGTACATGTGGCGAAATAAATAAGTCGATTAAATCAATACATGTTAATCTGTTGGTGTCTGTCAATATCATCAGTATAATAATAATAATAATAATAATAAAACTGGCACTGGTAAATGCCAGAAGGCACATCCGAGTGGAGGTGTAGCTCCACTCATTGTTAACTTCAACACTAAATGCAGTGCAATGTCAACTTCCGGCCGCTTTAACCCTACTACCTATTGAATAAGAGGTTGGGTGGGCCCCAGAGCCTTTCTTGCCCCTGCCGGGAACAGAACCCTTGATCATCCAGCTCGTATAATAATAATAATAATAATAATAATAATAATAAGGAATCGTCATAACGCAACGCTGCTCTATAGCATGTCCACATACTAACTCACATTGCTTCTTGAAAGTAAATCTTTCTACATAACTTCTGCGTTGCTTGTTTACTGACCGACAGTCTCTCCCTAACTTCTCTAAATAACCAGATAATTATCAGTATCACAGTCAGCTCCCTTGAAAGATCTACCTCGAGTATACTCGATTGTCATCTCCTATCTACCAATAAGTGACCAATCTGGTTGTCAGCCTTCCCATAAAGTGAGGTCTAGGTGTATTTATGTAAGTTCGGTGCGGGAACATGGTACAGTACTGACGGGCAGGAAGATTGAACAGTCAACATGCGAAGAACCTCCACGGGGCATGCAAAATTAGACGAACAACAGTACGTTAAAACTGAAATAACGCCGTTAAAGTTTCAATGTTCGTCAGGAAAGTGACGGCGTTCCGAATGGACGACACTGCACAATCGCAACAGAAGCAAGGCTTCGATGGTGATGGGAGAGTGCCAGGCATCATTCGAGCATTTCGACGTCTGGCGCGCGGGATTAGTTCTCCATTCTAGAGCGGGGACGGCTGGTCGAAACGTAGTGCGATCACGTTCCAAGTTCCGAAGGCAGAAATTCAGTTTTGCCAGCCTGTCACACTCCCATGAGTAATGACAAGTGAACATGAAATATAAAGCCGATGCGCTGAACACAGCACAGAGAAATCGCACCATTGATCCACAAACACCACCGTCCGACTGAACATATTCTGAACTGGAGACTAGCAAAACAGAAGGAACAGACGACAGTTATGCTATTAAATGATCCAATTACTGAACACGGGATCTCCGTTCACAGGCACTTCACTTGAAGACGACTATTACTGTTCATTTTCTTTATTAGAGTGCTTGTCGGTAGCAGCTAGTTTACATCTGAAGAACGAAGTAAATTTATACAGAATGAAAAGTCTATTTAATGTACGGACAAAGTAACACTTTGGCGCGTTCACGTAATATTTATACCTTTTCGGCTGTCCGCGTGGGCCGGGTAGCTCAGTCGGTATAGCGACTGACTACGGGCTGGACGGTCCGAGATCGAATCCCGGTGGGGACGAGATTTTCCACCCGTCAAGACGGGCCCTGGGGCCCACCCAGCCTCCTGTAAAATGGGTACCGGGTCTTTCCCGGGGGTAAAGTGCGGCCGGGGCGTGCTGCTGACCACTCACCCCCTTCTAGTGCCGCGGTCAGGAAGAGAAGAGCTATATCTCTACCCACTCTCTGGGCAACACCGGGCCTATAACGGGATCACTTTACCTTTTTTTTTCGGCTGTTCTGACAGCCTGATGCAATTTTACCCGAAGAGAGCACTGTCATGGCGATTTAATATCGCCGGCAACAATAAAATGTACTTAGTTCTTCGTGCAGTGTCCGATATTTTGCCCGATTTCAACCAAATACGGACTTAATCGACAAATTTGGAAAAGGCCCCAATATCATGTTATACGCAAATCTGTCCAGTGAGAGCTCCGCTCATAGTTCTATGTGGACAGATGGACGACATGACAGAATCAGTAGGCACTTTTTGCGACTATGTAAGTGCGCCTTACAACCAAGAAAAATAATCAAAATAGCACTGATCCGTAAAACAAACAAACTGGAATCAAGGAAAGACATAAATATTCTGAAGAGAAATAACACATCTACCAAAAATATAGACAACTGACAGATTCTCTTCGTGCGGCGGAACACAAATAGCCTATGTGAAACACCTTAGCATATGGGTAAACGAAAAAGTCCACATGTGCATATGAGGCTCTATTACGAATAAATGTCCTAAAATCTGAAGTGTCCAACAGTACGAAGAAAACACCCTGTACTATATTTTAACAAATGCCGTTGAACGACTTACCCGATGCATACACGAGCCAATTCACAGCTTTCTTGTAAACTAGGATTTGTTGTAAAATAATCTGTTTAAATATTTAAGGTAGTCAACATACGTAGGTGTTAGCCTCCCATACTGAGGTTCAGCAAAATCTGTAAAAACGGTGCATGGGATATGAGAAATTGTTTTGCGTGTATCAGTGTGGCTGAAGATCAGACTTATCCAGCATCTAGCACAAGCCTCATGTGTCGAATTAAAAAAAAAATCAACAGTGTCCCTGCTGATTCTAGGCTGCAGAAGCAACAGCCAACAGATATGACCTTCCCAGCAATACAATATTTTCAGGGAACGCAGAGACCCATTTCGAACTAAATGTACACCAGAGTCTCAGAAGCACGTCCTTTAAAACATCCACTTCATTCTGGTACTTATACTTTACACGTCAACGTTTATTTTGAAGTTCCAATATCACGAACATTTTTCAAGCATCGAACCTCACTGTACTGTATATTCGCCAAGAAAGTGTACTTAGCTAATCAAGGCACTCCTGCTGTTGAAAAGGTAAAAGTTTCGTACCAAGTATCACAACACTCTTTACGTTTTTTGAACTGTGCATTGTGATATACCTATGTAATAAGAACCAATAAAATGTACAAAAGTGTGCAGTTTGTTGGTTCTTATTACACAGGTATATCACATCAGTCTAGCAATCAGCGCTACTCTCATCTGTTAACCTGCTCACAAGACATTACTCTACTATCAAACAAGCGTTCATAATTTACGTCATATTTTGTTAAAGGTACGAAAGACACGCGTATTCTGTTACCAATCAGTCAAACAATGTCAGGAATGTATTATACAACGTTGCGGAGGTAAGAGTTAAAAAAGTACGGAGTAGCCTACCCTACACGGCACCTTGTCTCTACTGTCTTTAACGGTTGGTACATTTCGGTATGTACGACCCTGCATCAGGTCTGACGGCATAAAAGGATACAATCAATAATTTTGAAAACTGCACCGTGAAAAGACTGATCACGACACACGGTCACCATCACTGTAGTTAGTATCATCAACATAATAATAATAATAATAATAATAATAATAATAAAAATAATAATAATAATTCCAAGCACTGACTCACTAAAGCTGCTCACTTTCAAGATCGATCACACTTAATCTATGTCGCCCGAATAAGAGTGATAATGGTAGCCTTCAACCTATTCCAGTTAACGTTTCTTTAATTCCTGTACACATGAAATTCCTAAGACATGTTGGAATTCCGTCTTCTCTCTCTCTCTCTCTCTCTCTCTCTCTCTCTCTCGGTTTAAACTGCAACATTTCTATCATTTATCCCAGGCGCTTCGTTCTGGTACCGTTTTGAGGTTTCGGCATCCTATGTTGGCACTCGGCGTGCCAACTGTCTCTAGAAACTCAATCGGCCCTCATATCTTGTAATCTTAATGTACTTGCAGCGTGTCTGCGGATGGGTCTGTATCTGCGACTACATCTGTAATCGTGGCATGATAACGAACCGGAAGGATGTGGAAGGAATCGAACGTGGTCTAATTTAAGGTACCATCCCGGCACAGTCCTATAGGCACCGACGAAAGGGCCTAAAACACCTACAGTCAGTTGCTCCAACCGAGAATCGATCCAGACACCTCCAGAAGAACTAGTCCTCAGAAACATTACCGTTTCAACCAAATGACTCCGTTCCTGTGTCTTACAATTTTAAAAGTGTTATGTTTCTTCTTGTTATGTAATGTATTATATCAATTTATTTGTCTACAGCTCGTATAGAAGGGACAGCTAAATTACAGTTTATTTCTCCTGTTGACCACAAAGCAGCAACTAGAATCTTCACAAGAATCTTCCCGTGGAAGGTCATAATTGTAACTTCATTCAGCCAGATCGTATGTAAACGATCTGCCGTTCTCGGTGGCCAAGCGGTCTATGGTGTGGGTGTGCAGCCGTTCGCTTGCTAGTATTGCAGGATCGAACCCCCTTGGGGCTATGTATGTCTGTCTCTTGTGAGTGTTGTATGTTGTCGTAAGATGCCTCTGAGTCGGGCTGATCACTCTTCCAGAGGAACCTTACCGAGTGTGGTATGCTTGAGTGTCGTTGTGAAGCCTGGACTATGAGGATGCCCTGGCCGACTAGGGCTGTTACGCCATAAAAAGGTAAATTAAATACCTAAAAATTTCAGAGCAATTGTTGAGCGTAGCTTGTAGCTGTTTTAGGCCTCAACAATAACAGAGATCACGTGCATAAAGTGGCATAACTGAATCTATTTAATTTCTAGAGCACATTTTTATCTTAAAATATTCACACCATGTTACAATGAGATACAAAGCAATATGTACATATTAGTGCGTCTCATTTCGTAGGCAGACCCAAGAGACCACAGACAAGTGCCACATAAATCAGAGAGAACTAAACAACTTAAATTTAAAAGTTCGCAACTTTACGACATAAATCTACATCCCTTCAAGCAAGCATTTAAAAATAACACCTTTTTCCGAATTGCTTAAGTAAAATCTACCTATCTTCCACTAAAAATGTGATTCTAATACGCAAATTTAGGAAGTTTCTATCGAAGATTTGCGGGATGCATCTACTATCGACAATGGTCTGAACCAAGGGCGCGTTTAGTCTGTCAATATTGATTTTCAAATTCGCTTTAGAATACACGATTAGGAAGGTTCCAAAAAACCAGGATGGTTGGAATTCAAAGAAACAGAAAACGTGAGGTCGCCACTGAAGAAAATAATTTATACGGATAAAACTCAAAAAGTAAGTAAAGTTCTATCAGTTGACAGTAAGACGTACGTTCATGACACCTTATAGACGACAGCTAATACATTTGGAAACGAGTGTAACAAATAAAAATCACGCTCAAGAAGGAATTTAGAACAGATTAAAATCAGGAATTAGTGTCACCCACCAGTCGGTTCAGAAGCTTCTGTCGTTCCTTTTCCTACGAAAAGCGTGAGATTGAGTGAGTGCGAAATTGTGTCTTCCACATTAACGGTCAGTGTTAATAAAAAATGTAACAGTTTCAATTTAATCGCCACTGATACAAGGCGCAGCTGCCCTACTGTGTGTCATACAAAACTTCAATATTCCACGCTAAACAGTGCTACGTTTTCCGACGCCCAGCTGCCTCTCAGGAAGAGTCCGCTACAGGAATTTAATAATACGGCTGTGAAGTAACTCTCGCAGTAGTTTCTCCTTGCTAATTCATGAGGCCGGATCCACTGGATTTAACGTTAACAGAACCGACAGGCCACAGACGAAGCACAGACGTTTCCCTTTTGCAAAGCAATTGTGGAAACTAGTAAAACAGCAGAAGGAAAGTACGTCGTACCTTAGGTTCAACTGGCTACCGCATCCTAAATCAGTCACTCTGAAACTGAAAACAGCACACGCCTCCGAAACATCTGACCATAATCATTTATTGTTTCACACGGTTTAAGATTCCGGAAGACGATTTACTGAGCAACATCGGCCGTGAAAGTCCGAAAACGTATAATCTAAATAACTTGTAGTTAATCCTATTACAATTAACACAGTTAAGACCACATGAAAATTCACAAATTCTGTGCAGTTGCGTTTCTTATACTTCATAAATCGACTCTTGTTTCCCTTTCGTTTGAGAAGTGATTATCAGTATAAATAGCTATCGTTCTTCTCAGAACTTATGATCAGCATGGATAGCCACATTTCGTTCCAGAACTCATAATTAGTACGACAGTTACAGTTCAATTTCTTCCCCTGATTTATGTGACACCGACCACATAACACCTTAAAAAATCCACTGTGAGACTATTCTGAATTTTATTTATTTAGTGCAACAACCGAACTATTCTAACTTCTGACATTTGTTGAGTTTCTTTTACGGAAGCATAGAACGATTACTTTCACAGTGGCAGCATGTAATTAGGCCTGAGTGTGCCTGGTGGTTGGAGATAAGAAACATGTAAAATATTTTTACACAGAGAGCGGGATGATGCGTGGAATGTTAAGGGGAAGGCGAATACGAGAAGATAGAAAACTAAATATTTCAATGCGCGATAAATATGCAAGTAATTACTCACGAGACAGTAGCCTGCTTACTAAACCTGAATGAACTCAAAATTAGCATAAAGTGATTTGTGAGGCAATTTTTGATTGAATTATTTAGAACTTGAATGGAAATGAAACAGAGAAACAATCATGCACTTACAGAGGATATATTAGCGCACTATGAAAATATACTGACGATGTTCAAAACAACAATTTCAGTAGAAAATATAAAACGTGGCCAGGGGCGAGAAAGAACAAAGTGGTTATAAGAACATGTATAGATGAAAGGAACGAATTGAAATAGAGACGGAGATGATCGGCTCTTGTGAAACATATAGTTTCTGCTATAAAATAGCGCCTTCCTCTTACCCTAATTCCGCACTAGGTAACATACTGCAGCAGTTCCCCACCGTCCGGCCCCGCAAGTCACTACTGAATTTCAGAGGAGCTGCATTCAATGCAGGAGACAAGCGTTGGTCTTCAGTTTTTTTTCCCCCCGTGACGTTAAATCCCATAGCACGACTAATAAATCTGTGGTATATTCTACGTACAAAAAAGCTTCGGACGTGCTTTATAAACCGAAGATAAACTGACAAACAAATGCACAAATTCTTGATTTCAAACTTTCGCCATGTTCTGAATGTTATACGCTTTCTTCTGGGTAAATCCTTGGCGTCTGAATTTTATATGCCGACGTTTCGGAACACGCTGTTCCATCTTCATAGGCAGGTAGGTATAAAGAATTCTTCATACCTACCTGCCTATGAAGATGGAACACTGTTCCGAAACATCGGCATATAAAATTCAGACGCCGGGGAATTACCTAGAAGAAAGCATACAAATGGACGAATAACATTTCGTTGTATTCAATATTTTCTTTCGAAGAAAAGATAAACGGACCAGATTAGAAATGAAAGCAAAATTAAATAATTTAGGTGTTCGTAAATAAACGAATTGTACTTCTAAAGAATAACTGGCACGAAATCAGTTACAAATGGGACAGAAAGTTCTGAAGATATAAAGACTTATCTGGCCTACCGTATATAACTGTAACACAAAAGGATAATTCAGTGCGTTCGAACAAGCAGCACACTTCAGCCAGTTAGCATTCATTTTACTAAACACTTAATGAGGCAAACGAAAAAAAACCGTTTGTTTTCAGCGGCAAAGCTATCCCATCGGAACCCATACTGGCATTTTGACACGAAATTCCCACACGGAGCACGGATGTGTGGCCAGTGTGTTGTGTTATCGTTTGTTGCTGTGGTGCAGTATAATCCCGGTGATATGTTGTGGCAGCCTGTCACGTACCTACGATGTTCACTGCCTCAGAACTAACCCCGAGTTCCATCAGTGCAGAAGGACTAATTCGGAAAAAGGGAAGAAAATGCATTTCCTACTTCATTTAGTGACTAACCTTAACTACAATGACAAAATAAGAGGCTAAAAGGTTCTAGACACACCACAATTACTTGCACCTGAATAAAATCTGTCTAGTACAGACTGTTCTTCATCAGGAAAAAAACATTCTTTCTCTGTGGTGTAACAATATAAAACGGGCCTAGATTGCCTCACTCTTGATGTTTCTACATGACACACAATTAAGCGCGCGCGCACACACACACACGCACACACACACACACACAATTAGACGCACACTCTCGGTAGGGCTCTTCTGAACGAGTGACCAGCTCGTCGCAAACACCGTTACCTACCAAACACACAACAATCACAAAACACGAACATCCATACCCTCAGCGGGATTCAAACCCGTGATCCAAGCTATCAAGCGGCAGCAGACCTACAAACTAGCCCGCATGGCCACCGGGATTGGCAGAAGAAACAATACTAAGCGGCAGATGCATTTCAGGGATCTCGGACATTCGACTGTAAGGTTATATAGGACTACACTGCAAGAGTATTCAGGGAATTTGCAGCTTCGCGTTTGGCGACTGACATTCTTTTGTGAGCATGCAGTTTGAGAACAAGGTGCTGACGAAGATACGTAATTGGGCCTCAGAGGCACGAGGTAACAGGAACGCTGCAGGAGACTACATAGCGAGGAGCCTCACGATCTGTGTTCCTCACCAAATATTAGCCGGGTAATGATATGAAGAATGAGATGAATGCGAAAAGCGGCATGTATGGGGCAGGGGAGAGGTGCATACTGGGTTTTGGTGCAGAAACCTGAGGGAACGAGATGATTTGGAAAGCCTAGGAGTAGATGCGAGGGTAATGTTAAAATGGGACTTCTTGAAGCGTGATGGAGGGCGGGGGGACTTGATTGATCTTGCTCGGATACAGAAAAATGTCGGACTATTGTGAACGCTGTAACGAACCTTCGGGTTCCCTGAAATTCGGAGAATTTATGAAGTGCTTTACTTGGCAGGGGGACAATTCTAATCCGCAGAGGTATATACAAGGAACCATTATGGTTGGTCTAGATGTACATGATGCGACGTTATGCAAAATTATGTTACATACGGATGCGAATAGAGATCGCATTAAACTGGCTCAGGGTGGTATGCAGTGGAAAGGTCTTACCAACATCACGGAACACCGATTTGCTGTCTTTTTCTGTCCATGCATACGAAGAAGCCTATGTCGTGTTTATAAGAAAGAGGTGTCAAATTGTGATTAATTCCAACGAATGTGACGCTGATGTCGCAACATGAGGTTGCATAATTCAATTCGTCGTTATTTCTGCATGTGCGGGTGACATGCAGAATGCAGTCTGCGACAGCGAAAGTATACGGGGTACAAATTCCTTTTCTGTTTGTCCAACTGAATTTGCAAAGCCGCAACTGTTAGCAACACTAGAAGACTAATTAATATGTCTCTTCGAGTTGGTTCTCTTCTCTGGAACAGAGGCTGTGCACATAATAGAATGTTCAGACAACGCAGATTGATTCTGTTTGTCGTATTCCAGGGAGGCCGGCGGGTGAGGGTGGGACGGACGAACGGACGGATGCAGCCGTGATCGCTCACTGAATGCAATAATGGCACAACTCAAAAACGGCCATTTAGAGTTAGTAGTAAGATTCATTTAAAAAAATGTAACAAATATATCCTACAATACCGCCACTCTCGTTAGTTGAAACAAACCCTGCTAGATGGCATTACGGTACGATGTAGTTGCTATATTTTTCAGCTCAGTCGTAGTACTAGTATTAACTCAAAATGGGCAATTTTTGGATTGTGCCACTGTTGCACTCATTGAGTGATATCAGCATCATGTAAACCGCGTGGTGGGTGGGGGGGGGGGTTGGCGGACGCCGGACGCCGGGACTGTATGCATGACACTGTGTTGGACGCTTCACCAAGCGAAGGCACAGTTACAGAACGATCAGGTTCAGAAAACGTTGCGTCATTCAACGTATTTCGAACCTGGAATGCAACTGATCGGCGGAACCCCTATGAAAGTGGCAAGCTTAACAAACATTCACCAAGCCATGGGCGTAATTTACTCCAGCAGAAGACAGCCACAGTAGTAACAAGAAAAGAGGACCTAAATTACAAGCTAATTCAAGGGTGATGCCGATCCCAGAGGCCACGCCGTCGAAGGCTTGGGTCTGCAGCCACTTTAATGCTGGGATTGTGGGTTCGAATCCCGCCGGGGTCAGGTACAGTTGTCTCTTGCGAGTGTTATGTGTTGCAAGGTATAGGCCTCTGCGTCGAGATGCTCCCTCGTCCAGAGTAGTCCTACTGAGTGTGGTGTGTCTCAATGAGGAAGCCCTGGCCCACTAGGGTCTGTTGCACAATTGGGGGGGGGGGGGCGGGACCCTCATTAGGTGGCATAGAACAAAAAACACGATAAAATGCAACGAGCTACAAAGTATGTAACAGAGGTCGCATGCGTGGTCGTCT
>Ga0123357_10014527_pt1 | contig 10283 bp, 4 predicted proteins | sample TergutEmb28metaG_FD_89873 | JGI IMG/M metagenome (GOLD analysis project Ga0123357, IMG submission 89873) | Embiratermes neotenicus P4 segment gut microbial communities from Petit-Saut dam, French Guiana - Emb289 P4 | ecosystem: Host-associated > Arthropoda: Insects > Digestive system > Gut ... | reverse complement strand
TAGTAATTTTAGACCACTCACTTGTTTCAGTGTGATGATACCAGAGGCTGTGTAATGCAATTTTGACCTCCTGATGATGAGCACATGTGCTCGAAACATGTAGAGGCATAAAATAAACTTATTGTAAAACAAGAATTTTGTGCATCAAGTTGGTTAATTACTGAGATAAATATACTGAGATGCACGGTCAGCAAAACGTCAAAAATGTTAAACGTAGTTTAAGTGAAAACAATTGTTTCAGTAGAACCCATACATGCAATTTGACCTGACACCATGAAAGCTAACTAACTAACTAAATCAGTAGGGCACAATTCTTCAGAAGCTGACAGGTCTTCGACGTGTCAAGAATTCCCCGAATTTTATGTAACCCGAATTTCATTACCGCATTCACAAGATCCCGCCATTTGTCCCTGTTCTGAGCCAGAACAATCCAGTACATCCCCCAATCCCACTTCCTGAAGATTCATTTTAATATTATCTTCCCATCTACGTCCGTTTTGTTTAAGTTGTCTGTTTCCCTCAGGTTTCCTCAGCAAACACCTCTTCTCTCCCCCTACATGCTACATGTCCCTCCCATCTCATTTTCTTGGTTTGGTCTTGCGTATTATATTTGCTGAAGGGTACAGATATTTAAGTTCTTTGTCATGTATTCTACTCCCCTGTTACCTTGTCCTGCTAAGACCCAAATATCCTCCTCAGCACCCTACTCTTGAGCACCCTCACCTTATGTTCCTCCCGCAATGTGCGAGACTAAGTTTCACACCCATCCAAAAGAACATGCAACATTTAGTTCTGTAAAATTTGATATTTTATTTTCGGATAGTAATCTAGAAGACAAAAGATTCTGCACCGAATGTGTTTAATATGTTAATGCCGTTAAAAGCTAATATGCATGGTTGAATCTGTTGAGTTTGTAAAGTGAGAAGAATAGGGACTTGTGTGAACATCTATTGCAGGGGGCCCGCTGCCGCCAGTATATGGGAACAAAGTCTTTATCGTATGTTCGGTCTCCCCACTAGCACGAAAGGATGTGGTGATCATGTCTTCAGATAGTGTCTTCTTGTGAAACCTGCTACATGAAGATTAAGAACAGGTCCACGACAACGTACTCGTTGAGGAAAGTCTCTCGCTTGTCATTGACTAATGATCAGTATAAAATGAGACGTTAAAAATGTCTTCGTGTTTTCGTTCGTAAGCACATGTTCGGGCTAGTCTGTCTTCTTCAGAACTTTCATCACCTATGTCACGTATTTAGATTGTCAAGGAGTGTTTTGAAAAACATATTTATCACGGTAAAGGGGCCTAATTCACTCACTAGAAGGATTAATTTGGCTTTAGCTTCAATGCTGCTTGCTTATATTCGGAAGGTGAAGGGTTTGAATACAGGTCAGAACACCATCTACCCCGACTGAAGTTTATGTCGATTCTCCAGACAAAGGCATGCCTCATACCTCAAACTAGGCCACGACCTCTTAATTCTAAATCCTATTAAATTCATTATTGAGTAATCATTCCATCTATCCAATCTGTGTAGCCCGAAATGCTTACAGTGTCGTTAAATATCATATAAAACCACAAAATCCTATGATGAAAGATGTTACAAGTAATTTTCAGACCAATTGACCAGCTATCAGATTTATAGGTAATTTTCCGGGCGCGTTGGCAAAATTGCGAAAAGCGACTATTAGATTTAGCATATCTGTCTGTCCTTCCATATGGAACAACTTGGTTCCCGCTGGACATATTTAAAAAAATGATTTTTGAGTTTTAGAAAATCTATCGAGAAAATTCAAGTTTCATTCAAATATGACAAGAATGACGGGTACTTTACATGAAGACCGATATAAAGTTTTGGTCATATCATGCTCACCTTTACTTAGTATGAATTTTTTTCAGAAAAAAGTTGTGGAAAAACTCAAAACATATTTTTTGTTCAATAACTCTTGTCGAAAATCGTGCCGTCTACGAGATAATGTGGAAAAATATAGTGGAGCAGGTCAGACCACAGATGACAACATGTAGCACGCGCTTTGCATGTTTTATGGTTAAGGTTTATTGCTTTTCCACTGCAACAAGGCTGGCACGAACACGCCTGAGTTTCACGTTATCCATGCACTGCCTCTCTTATTTAGTTTACTGGTCATTCAGTCAATTACACACTCCCCGAATTCCGCAGTAGTTAGGTTCTGGAAGGTCCAGAGCAAGACGAAGTTTTCGCACGTCGGAACTGACGATGCATGTGGTCAGCTGCCATATATATGTGCACATGAAGAGAGTCCATGTGAAATCCAAACTCTAACAGCCTGGAACATGATTGGCCGCAGCACGACAGGCTCGCCAATTGTGTTATCGCCCAGCAATGTTCTTCCGCCTCCTTCGTCTCATTGTGCTTTCATTCCAGCACGGGGAATTTCGTTTTTTTTATTTTTTTTTTATATAAATTTTATTATTCTAATGGTTTAACTTTTCAAAGTTGCCGAAGTCTGAAATTTTCTAACTTGAAATTGACATTTCGTAAGTCGGCGAGTGTGTGAGCAGGTACTTAGTTTTGCCTTTATCTTTCTATTTCCATTTTTTATTCGTCCATTTATGTCTACATTTGTTATTCATAACATGTAGTTTCTGAAGTTAATACATGAAGGAACTTTGCCGTATAGGATTGCATCGATTTAGTAAGTGTTAGGGGATGAAACATGAAGTATAAGTGATTTAGTAATGGGCTAGACACTAGCTTGCCTGTTTCCCATGAAGACGTAATAGGAACGATAGAGTAAGTGGTAATTGAAGTAGGAATAAGTCACCCCACAGACACGGACGACGGCAATACTAAAAGACCGCAGCCCGCTTGATTACTTTATGTCCATTTTATTCCTTGTCTCATAGTGCCAATAAATCAGCAGTGTTCGTAAGGACTATACTTGGTCCTGGTAATAGCACATGCCTATTATTTGCTTCGTTCTACCTCATAAGGTAAATTAAATGATGCCATGCCCTGTTCGATTTCCTGACCCGTCAACGACACTAGAATGAGAGGTAAAGTAAAAGAGAGTGGTTGAAAGGTTATATTATCAATTTTAAGCTATAAGTGTAATGGATGTGCTGATAACCGTTCGAAGTACGATGCTGCTCCGGATAGCCTTACAAGAAACAAAGAGAACATAAAGAATGTGGTTAATTCGGCTAATGGATGTTCAGGAAATTTATCTTGTTTATTCTGGGAGACAACTGAACCTGTGTGGGTTAAATGTCGAGTTTTTGTTTTAGCTTTAAAGCATGTTGCATATTTGATTGCCGCCGTCAATTGAAGGGTTAAGAAATTACGAATCTAATTAGTTAATGAATGATATTATGAGATACATAGGAAACAATACAGTACAATCAGATTAGTACAATACAATACATACTGTAAACAGAAGGAAGACTAACTCGATTGGTCACATCTTGCGTAGGAACTGCCTTCAAAAACACGCTATTGAAGGAAATGTAGAAGGAGGAAGTTACGGGAAGAGGAGGAGGAATAAGTAAGCAGCTACTGGATGACTTTAAGGGAAAGAGAGGGCACTGAAACTTGAAAAAGAAGCACTAGATCACACTATGGGAAACTCGCTTCGGACGAGCCTGTGGACCTGTCACGAAGCAGACTACAGAATAAGCGAAATGTCAAATATTACATCATTTGAACTAGTGTCTAGTATTTCCTACAACTACCACTGCCGCCAACACTCTTCTTCCTCATCTTACTACTACTACTACTACTACTACTACTAGTAGTAGTAGTAGTAATAGTAGTAGTAGTAATAGTAGTACTACGTACGTACAGTCAACAGCATTATAAATTTAGAGATGTACTGTGTTTCATTATGGGTTTTGTTATTGTATTATTTAACCATTATCAATTAAGAATGTTCGCAGTTTTATGACACGAACATGTTACGAGTTGCATGCCTGGTACTACTTTTTACCTCATTGTTAATAATAGTGAAAATTTATAATAGCTTTAAAGTCATAATATTAAAGTGATTTTATTACCGGCGCTCTTAGGTTCGTAGGATTTCCGAGAAAAGCTAGTTAACCCTTTAAAGATAAAGTGCAGACTGCTGTATTTATAGGCCCAGCTCGTACCGCACAGTAAACACTTTTCATCTCGGTTATAAAAACCAGTCAGTTTATGTTATATGGGGTGGAAATCGCTGTTTGTTCTGAGATAAATACAAAACAAATCAATATAGTGTGGGCAGACTGTCAGTTCTTAAGTTTTAAACCTGTTGGTGCACGTAGCCAGTAGGTTTTAAAAAGTTAACTTAGTTTTAGTTTGTCTAACCCTGTTTTGAAACTGTGCATTTGTTCCCCCTCCTAAGACTGGAGACCGTAATGTTACGTGAGGGGCTGTCAGAACTCTTCCGAAATTCAGGGTCTCTGGTAACCAGGAATACTTAACAGTAATCCTTACTCCACGTTCACCGTTCTTAGAAAGGCTGGGGAACCAAAAGGAAGTGCCATGATAAATTGTACTAAAAAATCGCTTGTCCGGATTTAGTACTACTAAAATTCTTTACCAGTTGAAGAGAATGTAAGAAGATACAAAAGAAATTTGCTACGACATGTGACAAGAATGAACAACAGGATGTCATAAACAATGCTGAATTATAGACCAAATGGACGAAGACGACTTTGAAGAGCTTTGAAGAGACTATTAGACGAGGCCGGATCAGGTCTATCAAAGCCTAACTGGTGACGGATGATGATGACGATGAACATTTTTTAATGTAAATTTTAGTAAAAACAAAGAAAGATTTTGAGTGCATCAAAATATAGTCAACTCTCTGATACGAAACAAAATACATTCTTCCACTTTGTTATACAGTAGTCAACCTAATTATAAAATATAACTGTCTCTATAGATTAAAGAGTGTAAAGTTATACTCAGAAAATTCTTTCTTCAGTAAATGAAATTTAATATCTCGCACGTCCATACGATTGACGTCATCTAGTTACAATTAAAACCCTTCTGCTCCTAAACAAAGTCTCGGCAGAAGTTAGGCTTGGCTTGGCTTATACTTTCCGTCTCTTCCCATCTGAAGCATAGATCGTGCTTTATTTTAATTTAGTTTTATTATTATCGTTATTCTCCATAAAAGAGATCATTTAGCTGGAATTATACGCGTAGGAGCAAGGTAGTTGAGGCAGAGAACGTTTCTTCAGAAAAAACATCTCGTCTAAAATTTTATTGAAAAGCTCAGAAATTTGGTATTACAGCTTAGTAGCCAACTGTACCACCTCGTCGTCTGCCCTTAATTAAATTAGTTGCGAGGAAAAAGGAGGAAAAACAGCATCGTCTTTATGAGGAGTGTAGTATGAGCAGAGAGTGTTGCTACGCAAACGGTGCTGTTTGCCCTTTTAAAACAGAAAAATGTTTGCGCTTTGCGCCTAACGACATGTACCTTATAACTTCATATTGCCCGTGAGAATTTGTAATGCACACTTGGAATTGTCTGACTGCACCAAAAGTACCCATTTTTTTTTTTAAATTAGAAAAGAAACAATACATAAAATAAAAGGTAAGTTTATTTCTGCAGCAGGAGCACGACATTTTAGCTTTCGTGTAGCTTATGGGTTGTTTTCTTTGCATCATCATTTATTTTCAAATAATATTTCTTTGAGTCTGACTGTTTCACGTTTGTCCCAGGATGACGTCACACAGAATAACTTCAGACGTTTTGAACCCACCTTGTAGTTACAAACTGTCTCCATGAAGCAGAATTGTCATGGAGATGTTAGTTAAGTAGATACTCAAGAAACTTATTCGAGCTTCACAAACACCAAAAGTTAAGAAGCACACACCTTCGTATAATTTAGTTTCTTTGACACGTTGTAGCTAAATTTCAAATTCCCCAATGATTCTCCCGTGATTTGTGTTTTAAAAGAACCTTTTGTTTTTTAATGTTTTGCGAATTTCGAAGTTAAAATATCAGTAGTTTGAAATTTTACCCTCAACACCCTGAAGCATAGCACTTACTATATTCTGTGTGCTACCTGCTGTAACATTAAGAATGACAATGATATTTGTTTACAATATACTGCATTGGTTTCTTATTGTTGTCAGAGCAAACAGCGGGCTGTGCCCCTACACATCATTATCCGGTTGCCTGATATAATGGAGAAGTAGTTTTTCCTTTGGAACATGAAATTAGTTTGTGTTAGGTGAATGGATTTGTTGCCCAGACGGTTAATACAAGCATTTCTGTCTTAATTACATAAATGTAGGAATATTTTGATGTCAGTTTTAACGTCTTTATCTGCGGAGTACAGCCTTTAAGTGGAATTATTGATCGTGTACAAGATATAAACCTGAAGTGTATTATGATGTTTTTGGACTCCAAGTAGACCGCAAGGATTATTTATGTTCGATATGTCTGACTGGTTGATATGTGGAATTCCTGGCCTTTGAAGACTTTGAGTGAAAGAGTGACGTGAAAGAGATGATAGTACATTAGACGAGTTTATGGGGTGTGGGTTTGGAGAGAGTGTATCATTTGTTAGGGAGTTCCAGGTCTCGCCCGTTCATCTTTCTGTTGAAGGTATCATGAGAATGAAGACTTTAGAATCTTGACGATTTATGGCTTGAAATAAGGGCAGCGGAATTTGGATTTTCTGGTTGAGGCTGAAGAGAGTAGTTTTAAAAAAAATTGTTGTGTTTAGGGCAAAAGAATTAATTTAGACGATTTTAAATCTGGGGGGCTTTGTGAGAAGCATACAGTATCAACTTTAAATCGTGGATCCAACTGAAGTTTTTAATTAAAACAGACGAAAATCAAGAAAACCTATGTCGAAATGGCCGGTCGCAGGGCCTTTGAATGTCATAATTCAACTGCATTAACCACCTCAAGGAGGAAAGGCGCCGCATCACTGGGCCATGGATATCACCCAGTGTTGCGGCGTCACATTGAAGAAAGGAGACCTCAACAGATCTGCAGCGAAATCACTCACAAAATCCGCCTCCATTAATATAGCCCAATCTGTTAGTTGTGGTAGGGAAAGAGAAGCAGTTGATTACTTTTGTGTGGGGAGAACACAATGTTTTTAAATCCAAATGTTTCAGCTTTGTGTTGCCCTTCATTACCACATTTCACTATACAGTATACTCCAGTGTGTGTAAACTTGTTTATTATTTGATTCCGCTGCGGGTTGTGATATTTCAGCACTATCCTCAGGCGTCAGTGTAGTGTTTACATTGAATTGCCTGGCGGAATAAGGTAATTAATAAGATTGCATAGGCTGAAACATGAAGTGAAATATAGTGTTTGTAAATGTTGTAGCTCGTGGTGCCTGTAGTTGTTACTGGGTTAAGGAATTATAAAGTTACTCTTTGCGTATTCACCTGGAAGTATCGAAAGGTAGAAAGACGTTACAGTTTCTTCATAGAAATTCTAAAAATGCGCTCTCTCTCTCTTCCTTAATAATCGTTAATTTTAGGCCTTCAAGTGGGATGTGATTACACGTAGCCCTTGTTTTACGCCCCACCTGTTTTGCTCCCTTTTCTTTTAAAGCTCCTTGCAAATGTATAACACTTCTTAATTTATGCCCTCTCATTTTCGGTGTTATAGCTGTTGGCTTACTGCTGTCTTTACCCTAACCCTTATCTATTCCATTGTTTCTTACGGGAGTATTGTTTCTGATTTACGCCGTTTTGACTTACAGCCACTTTTCAGGAACACAATTAGGGCGTAAAACAAGGGCTACATGTACTTGTACTTGATTATACCCGATTCACACGTAACAACAAGTCGCGTAACTTAAAAGCGAACCGTAATTCTGGAGACGAAACTGTTTTAAAGGAAAAACGAATGAATGGACAATCAAGAATATATATGAGGGATTATTTGGGATAATTGCTAGAGGATAATTCTAATTAAATACGTAAGTTTCCCAAATGAAGCACTACATTGACACAATTCTTGCGCCATTTTAAACCCCTAGCATTCTGCAAACAATCCTGCCACCTGGAAGATGTAGAATCAACAGCCTTCCTGTGGCGTCCAGAGGAACAAGGATGAATGTGCCCCAAATATGTAGTTGCATTTCATAAGTTGATTTTGTTTTGGATTTGCGAACATCCACAGAATGTTAAGCAGCGGGTTTGCATTGTCTTCCGTAATTATGAAAACGAGGTGTTGCAATATCAGTCCTCATGCAAGAGAGTTCTGGAAGTGCTGGAATTTGTTTTAAAATCTGACACTAAATGGTGAGATATGGGTAATAAAATGGTGCAAGAATTGTAACAGCAGAGCATTTTGTTAGGAGATACGGTCATTTCACTTCAAGTGTGTACTTGTGTTTTTATTTCACAATCATCCTGTAGAACGAGCACTTTTTTTCCGCGCATTTGTTCCCCCATCTTAAGAGTTGCGTCGTTCAAAGATCGGGGTGGTGGCCTAGCGCTTTGATGGTTAGGCTGTTAACGCTAAAAGCATAGTTATCACATGTCAGCGCCTCGAAGCAGGGATACACAGAAACTGTAATGTCACTGCAAATAGAAACATATTACATCACTGTGAAGAAAGAGACTTGGTTCAGATGTGGAGTGCTTTAAGTGGCTCTGGAAAGCGCCCTTCTGGATCTCAGCCAAAATACTGACTGTTCTAACAGGTGAGGCCTATTTTACCAGGATCTGTCCAAGGAAAGTTCCAATTGTTCCTCAGACAGGATCCGGCCGCTTCCAAACAAACCCTTTCTGATTCATAACTCATCAATATATTAAACTCAGAATAACATATTCGTAAAATGTAATGTAAGACTAAGTATGTAATTGTAGCATTGGCTGTTAACAACCCTATCTTTGTACGGGTCTACATTTAGCTCTGTAATTAGTCTAAACTGCAAAAATTGTCTGTACGGCTTAGACAAGCTGGACAACTGGGCTTTGATTCCTAGCTGTGATAGGACTTCATTCAGACTGTTAACCAAAGACCTAGGAAAGTTCTTATCTAGTAGTTAAACCTGCAAGACCTTGGCTTTGATCGTCCTTGTCACTGTTTTCGAGGTACGGAACACGTCAAAATTTTATTAAACCTTACGCCCTAATTAAGGAGTGGTTAGATGTGTGCTTCGTTGTGCCATTTATAGTTCAGAATTATTTAATACCATACTTTCTTATAACGGTTTCTTGATTAATTCTGTTTTCGCCTTTTTTTACAAATGTTTTTTTATTCCTGTTAAGGTAATGGGTGGGGTTCCTTAGAAGAAAGTTCCGACTGCTCTACGGAAATAAGAAACGTGGAAAAGCTTCGATTACTGGAGCTGAATTCGAACTCCTAAATATAGGGTTTTTGTTGAAGAACAGTTGAAGAATAAGACCAACTTGATGTCACAATTTATTACGTTTTATTCACTTCTTCTATGCTCGACATGTTTCGGACATTAATACATCCATCATCAGGAGCCTGCGACTTTTCTATTGTATCACCACGTTGGTTATGAGTTCTGTAAAGATGGGTTTTTAGTTGTGATGGCATAACGTGATTATTTGTCATGGTTACTGGAAAGCAGCGCAATCCCGCTGGTTGGTGATTGCAAACTAAATAAATATGTACAGGTCACAAAATCTTTATCAAAAGCCCGTTGCGGCATGTCGAAAACAAGGTCAACGATATATATCTATGGATTGCGCACTCTTCCGTGCTTTTTTCTCGAATTTCTTGTTGTCTCCTATCAAAGTTCTTCCTCTACTCTTTCCCCGAAATCCAACTACCCCTCTAACCAGCTCCTGCTTAAATAGACTGTTTTGTAAAACTGTGTTCCGAACTCGGGTTATAAATTATGGTTTCGTCCGGGTAGATTTGGCTGCTGCGATTGCTCATATGTTGTAAGTTTGCTTTGTGTGGTTTTTATTTTCAGCGGCAACATCAAGTGTTGTGTTACGTATGTTTGTGGTTTGTGGATGTGGATGTGGAGGCTTTTCCCTTTGAGTTTTGCTTGGATCAGTGAGACAAGCTATGATGTCATTGAATACACACACACACACACACACACATATATATATATATATACATACATACATACATACGTGGCGACCGCGGTGGCACAGTGGTGAAGGTGCTGTGCTACAAATCGGAAGGTCGCTGGTTCGATCCCAACTGGTGTCAGTGGATTTTTCATTGACATAAAATCCTTCCGATCGCACTATGGCCTTGAGGTGGACTCAGCCTCTAACAGAAATGAGTACCAGGAGTATTTCCTGAGGGTAAAAGCGGCCGGTGCGTAAGGCTGACAACCTTACCACCATC
>Ga0123357_10014526_pt1 | contig 10284 bp, 4 predicted proteins | sample TergutEmb28metaG_FD_89873 | JGI IMG/M metagenome (GOLD analysis project Ga0123357, IMG submission 89873) | Embiratermes neotenicus P4 segment gut microbial communities from Petit-Saut dam, French Guiana - Emb289 P4 | ecosystem: Host-associated > Arthropoda: Insects > Digestive system > Gut ... | reverse complement strand
TCCCCCCCCCCCCGCCCCCCAAACCCCCCCCCCCCCGGACAGGGGGTTCGGGCCCCGGGAAAAAAACCCCCCCCCCCCCCAACCCCTCCAGCAACTGCATACCAGCTAAATTTCTTTATACCAAATCGAAAAGGCTGACTATCGGTTTCAGCGTAACTTGGGTTTGGTCTGAAAGGGTTAATTTTTACAGTCGACAAATAATGATACTAGCGAAAAAGAAAACAAATATGGACAAAATAGTCGGGACCCGGTTACCCTTCCGGACAGCCAGGCCCTGGTAATCTGTACCGGCATCTCCCCTCTCACCGGCACTGTACCACAGATTCAGAATTTGTCAGTTGTAACACTTGCATAAGATTTGATCAAAACGAGGTAGAGTTGATCACTTGAGAGCTACAACAATCACATTGTTGATGCACTGCGCTGCTGGCTTAACTTTGTGTCGTCTGATTCAACCAATGGCAGCAGAACAAGATTCTACGATTCCAGCACTAGATAGGATTAAAGTAACGTAGCCGCTTTATATCCTCCCCCATGTCTATGGCTAGGACGCCGCGCTGGCCCCAGACACACTAGAGAGAAAGAGAATAATTCATCTGTCCAACACCAAGCTTAGGAAGACCTCAAAGCACCTCGATAATGTCCTAAAGCTCTTTACATTTCCTACAAAGTCAAATTCAACTTTCGATAGACGCGTTTAAACCAGTAAAATGTGTGAATGGAGAATACGTAATAGTAAAATTCAGTTCATTATAAGACTAAAAGTTGGCATGAAAGATTTTTTATGTACTTAAGATTTTCTCAAAATGTGTGTGTAAAATATACATATGCATGTTTTCGTTTGCAGTGATAACGAACGTTGGCAGATTAAATGCAAGAGCATCCTAAATATTACCAAAAGTCGTGCAGTGCAAAATTTTGTCTGCGCGTGTTTATCCTTTGCTGTGTAAATACAGCCGAAGGCATGCGTGCTGTAGTTTGGTTTCCTTATCCTTGGGCCTAGAACTGAGTCTTTCCAGGTCTTTTATTCTCTGACGTGCTTTAGGAAAATGACGGCGAAAGTTGTTGAACTATAAATTTTTCACATTCTCCTTTCAAATCCCTTACGTCGTCCCGTTCCCTTCTAAATAAACTTTGTACACATGAGACTGTCTGCGCCGTCTTTGAGTAAACGAGTTTAAATGGCAAGCTTGAAGTTTGCTGTTAATGCACTCTGAAGTCAGTTTATCCAGTCCTACGGAGGTGTCCGTACACACAGGTATTGCGAATGTAACAGGCTCGTATGCAGAGTACAGATTTGTCACATAATTTAATATATTACATGTTTATAACGACTGGGTTGACACACCCGCGTCCATTAATCCGGGTTCTTGACGGCCCAGTCAACAGATATTCAGTGTCAATAGCGTAAACCAGCATCAATCTGGAGACCGTGCCGGTGTGTACACTTCAGATCTTTCCGACTGGAGGGTCTGTTTCTAACAAGCTAGAGTAATGTGCGAGTAACAGAATGTCCGTGCAAAGTGGTATTGTTTTCTTTACTTATACATGCATCCATAGTTTACAGATCGGCTGGTATTACCTTAGGTGCTTTATTTTTGTGAATAATTTATTTCTCATTATAGACCCTTCTTTTGTTAAATTTGCCTCAAGTAACCTCAAAGTCTCATATTGTCACCATGTTTGTAATTCTCGGCCTTTCTACCATTGTTGTACCACGCACACATTTTGCAGGTACGTTTATGATCTTGGCTGACCAGTTGTCACGTGTCTAGCTCCAGAGCTTCTTGAATTATTGCCATCAGACTGGATATAAAGGAGCTTTCCCACAAGGCCTCGGTTTTGATATTTTAATTTATACGAAACGTAAAACAAATCTAAATTTGTTTCCTAGCTTCTTTTCCATACATCTCGAACGACCCTGTCTAATTTTGCTAATATCGCTTATACCTAAATACATCATATTACTCTGATTGTGAGAAATGAAGATAGTATGTATAGTAGCGTCTAATGGCAAAGCGTTGATATTGAGCTCCGTAAAAATCGGTCAGATGGTTCAAATGTTGAAGCGGTACTTGCGCGCGAACGGACACACACACACACGCGCGCCCGCGCGCGCGCACGCATTTGTTTGTGAGACAGGGATGGAAGCTGAAAAAGAGAACTGTTAAACAATGTTGACTGGAAGAGCCAAGGGACGAGGTAGAACTATGACGACGTATTTAGATTAGACGCTGATGTTTATGATGAGTAAATACGTTTCCTGTTGAAAGAAGGATTGCGATTATACAGTACAGCGGCACAAACATGTTGTACGGGTTGCTTTATTTTAGGCCTGCCTGAGAAAAGCAACAGAAATTATTATTCAATTTCTCAAACAGCAGGTAACCCTAATCGGTGTAATGTTACTAAAATAATACGACGTCCGGTGTTCTTCTGTTGGATCTCTACAGCACGAGTTCTGTACTGTACTCTTTGTATTTACAGCTGAGTTGTCGATAAACTCTATTTCATGTCAGCCTCGGCGGTGTTGGATTAATATCGGATTCTGGAATTCGCTTTCTAGGATGTGGGTTTGGAATTACGTCTCTAGCAGCGACAGCCCAACTTTGCATAGCCACCACTGGCAGTGTAGAGATGATTGCTCCAGTGCAAAGTCATTCTCTTTTCCCTCTGAAGTACTAAATACCAGCAGATCTGAAAATGTTTCTAATATAGCTATTGTTGGCATTATTTGATAAATATTTTATGTTATGTACAGTTTCTTATTGTGTTTCAGTATTTTTACGATACCGCGAAATGGTAAATTGAACATTATATTCACGTCCGTGTAACAGTCGCCTATCTGCCATGCGCCTTGCACCCTGCTTCTTTTTCACCTAATCCTTCTAGTCGTATTTCTACACACAGATGATGATTGCTTTCTGCCCTTGTGCTTAGGTTGTATACCTAAACATTTCTTATACTGGATTAGTTAAATTATTTTGTCGTTTATTTCTGGAAGTCTGTGCGAGTACTCGTGTCGCAGTGCTACCACTACTGCTTGCGATCTGAATATTACTTTCTCACGTTATCTTTACCTCTTGTCAAATTCGACTTGATGACGGACATGTAAGAAAATTTTACAATTAAACAAAGCGAGAATACAATGAGTCTGCTGCTGAGACAGAAGTACGTGGCGTTGAATAACAGACTAAACGCAGGCGCACATAATGTGTTCGTCCCTTTGGAAATGCCACCTGCCATTAAAGGATGGGATGCCACTGCTTCCGTGTGGAGAGATAAAAACCTCGGCCCTCTGGGTGGTTTCCTGCTGCGGCTCGTTAAGGTTCTCGTAAAATTATCATCACAGTCTTCTTTACGATCACTGTCTGCTCTTACGTTCTGGTTTTGTTCCTTAGATGCTTAGCTATTAATAAGGATACAAGTGCTTTGAAATAAAGGAAGTATTACGGGACATATTTCATCATCATAAGACTTCGTGCCACGACTTCCTTCTTTTCGTCCCTATAAGAAATGTACAAATAGGTTTATAGCTCGAATTATTTCTGACCTACTAAATGTGAAATTAAAGCAACTTAAGAAAGAAGTAAATAATTAGGCAATGATCTGACATAGGTAACTAATCACTTGGCGACATAACCCAAGTGTTCAACGCTGCCAACTAATGGATCTGGTTTTGAACATCAGCCCAATCAGAAGTACAAAAGTTCCGGTGTATTTATTTTAGACCTTTTTAATATTATCTTACAAACTTCCAAAATCTCTTCCTCAATACACTCGTCTCTTTTCGCGCAACCTGTGTTACGTGACCATATAGAGTTAGCTGGGTTGGACATTTCGTGGGCTATCTTGGTGTGGATCGCGAATACTTCCAACTGGTTTGGTAAAGATTAATGAAAAGATATTAGCTGAAAACATCGACAGGCTTCAAGTGTGTTGCGCAGTTTTTATTTTGGAATTCAAGTTTGAAAATAGTGAAATTTCCATATAAGCGTGGCTATTCATCTTCTGTCCACACGGGCTCACCAAAAACACTTATCTGCAAGTCACACGTGATCGCCCTGAAAGAAGGAAACTGAGGTAGCGTCCAAGCTCATGTTCTATGATGTGTTAAGAGAAACAGGAATTAACATACGACCAGCTATTTCATCGTGATGCGGAACACTGCTGTGGCAACTGACGGTTGTATTACGGCTGCTAAATCTGTTGCAGCGCTGCAGGAAATCTCGTCCCCACCTGTTATGAAAAGAACAAATATATTTCCTCCCGACAGCGAAATTCAATCTTCCTGTCCCGTTCGTTTTTACTTCCACGCAAGAAATAGGCTCTGCTAGAGACCTGTTTTGGTAGTACTAACCACTTTTGTACCAGATTCAGTTGATCGTGCCGGAATCCAGTTAATTCTGTTCCCCAGTATTTCTGTAAGCAAGACTTTCGCATCTTGGTATTGCTGATGGCCACAAATTGAAACATTTAAAGACTGAATATCGTTCAGTGGAATGGAGTTCATACCGAGTTTCATGAAAACTGATCAGTGGGTCCAAATAGTGAAGGATGAGGGAAACTCACAAGCATGCCACGCGCTGTGATGTTAGTTCTAACGGCTTTGATTCTTGTTACGTACGATCCAAGTTGGCGCTGCTCAAAATGACTTAGGCTGTGATTTTTCAGAGTCCCTCCAAACATGCTGAGATAGGTGATAACCGTCTCCTTTCCCATCCCTTGTAACTAGAATTCACAACCGTACTCCATTCTGACGTCGCGTAGCAGGTATATACACTTAACCTTTTGGCGCCGGAATTATTTTTTTAAATTTTAGCACATCCTGTATATAAAATGTGAATAAAACAGGCACCAAATATGTTAGAATTATGAAACAAACTGCATTTTGAAGAGGAAAAAACGGAGAGTATATACCGTGTTTAAAATATCCAGTACCTGTATTTGTTGAATAAATATATAAAATGCAACGTTTAGAGGTCAGCGGTGCGGTACGACCACTATAGAGGTCGTTAGGCGTCAAAGGGTTAAAGAGCCCTAACTGTATGGCCGTAGTGAAGTAGTCAACACCATATCGGACGAGAATGATTTGTGGGCTGCAGCCTAAGGTATGGCATTCTTGCTGTACGGAATGAAGGGAGAGGCTGAGGAAAGCCACAAATGCGATTAAGCATGTTATCGATTTGAAGGCTCTGCTAACCAAATGAGGCGTGTAACGACATGGGATTAGATGGTGGCCATGTCACTGTCTCTCTTCTACATTTTACGATTACGAGAGGGTTAAACTCACAAACAACTGACAGCCAGCACAGGGAAGCTATCACATAAACATTCAGAGTTATATACCGAGAGGCGCTGGTGTTTGCCTCCAAGTTTGTGCTTTTAACTACTGCCATGCTGATGAAGATTAAGGTAACCATTAATGTATAATGTTCGGGATGCCTGCAGAGAAATGAGGTGGATTTCCGTGGTCGTGAGCCTGACTATTTATTTCCAACGTTAAAAGGATCATTACATTATTTAATACACTATATAAAATATAGGCGACCGCGCGGTCTAAGGCGTAGGTCTGCGGCCGCTTGCTTGCTGGGATCGTGGGTTCGAATCCCACCGGGGTATGGATGTCTGTCTTTTGTGAGTGTTGTGTGTTGTCAGGTAGAGGTCGCTGCGACGGACTGATCACTCGTCCAGAAGAGTCCTACCGACTGTGGTGCGTCGTTGTGTGTGATCTAGAAACCTCATGAATGAGGAGGCCCTGGCCCACTGGGGGCTGTTGCGCCAAAAAAATAATAAAATAATGTAAAATATAGGTTACTTTTTTATCGGGGGAGATAGAGAATAAATATGGGTGCAGAGGAGTGACAGATTTGCAAGGAACTTCGGTCTTAAGGACTGTGTAATACCTCTAACAAGTGTCCTTGTTGATTGAGTTAACTTGTTGCGAATTTGGAAGGTGTAAACAAAGGTAGTCTCTAACTCGATCCGTGGAATTACGCACACAGACGTCAATACATCTGACGCAAATAGTATCCTAGCAACATAACTACATTTCGTTTTAAAAGGAATTATAGACCTATTGTTGGCAGACAGGATTATGTTCTTAGATGCCAAGGCGTCCGCACTCTGTTCGAGTCAGCAGACTGCTGGCAACGGAATTGGAAATCTCGGGTACCAACCACGCTCCGAGAGAAGATAGGACTTAGCAACATACAGAGTAGGTAAATTAGTGTGACTGGGGTTATTTCGTTACAACTTAAAGTATTTTTATTGTATCGAGCCAAAGATACCCTGATCTTGCACAGAATATAATACAGGTAGTTGAACTGCATTGTACAAGTCTTTCTCGGGCACTGTAATTATTTATCTGGGCAAGAAATTTCCTGCTTTGCTGAATGTAAGCGCCGATCACTTCTCATGATTCGGATCAAACTGCCTCATTCTTCACATTCTACCTTATTCCAAACCAAGTCACTCCAATTCTTGTCTTCATAGCGCATTCCTCAAAGCTTGCTTGTAATTTCTGAAATGTGTTATTAAACGATGTTGTCAGATGCTACGATTACGTGGTGTTAATGATATTTGTGTGAATGAGTGAATGTGCAGCAATGGTGGAATGATATTAACAGGGGGAATATCGGAGTACTTAGAGAATAATCTGCCCCGTTGCAACTCTGCCCACCACAGATCCTTCACAGATAGGCCTAGGACTGACCCGCGGCCATTCTAATGTCAGGCTGGCGCCTAACCGCCTGAGTCCCCTGATGGTCGCTTCGTTCTAACATTATTCTTATTTTCCCTTAGTTTGCCTCTTCCCTTCAGGGTTGCCATCGAAGAAGTTTTTAGTTCTTGTTCTGATGCGTGCTGTATTGCCGCTATCGTTTCTCTCCCCATGTAATTATTCTAGCAATCAGCTGTTTATCCCATGATATAATGGATATCCTCACTACGTAATTATCTGCATTACGTCACAACTTTTTTCTCTTTAATTTGGGTGTAATGCAGTTTCATGTGTATGCAGCTTTTAATATCTACAGATTTTAATTGTAATTTTAATGGTTATGTATTAGGGATAAGCTCCGTATTATTTGCTGGATATGCAAGCACTTCCCACAGTTCTTCAAGATGTAAACCTGCACTTCTGACTTTCTACCAAGATCTCCTTCCAGTCAGGGTTAGATTCGCCCCGCTTTCAACATGTTTTCCGTCCATAAAATGAAGATCATCGCTTTGCCACTCCGTGTCTGCGGTTCAACATTTTATCAATCGTCCGACTGTCAAGAAACTGTAGGGACGTTTTGCCCCCGGACACCAATCACCGCTGCATATTTTAGTTTTCTAAGATCAGTGCCAACAGGCAGCTGTTATTTTAGGGTCCTGAAATAATGTGTTGCAGTGCTGGGAAGGCAGGCAGCGCTGTTGAGGTGATTGTTTGTATATATAACGTCAAGTAAAAGAGGGGGTTATGACCATGCGAAAACTTCCTTTACTTTCGGTGTGATGACAATATGTGACTTTCAGTACGCGCGAGGCCTGTTAAACATGCCTGTATTTTGTGTGTGTGTGGCGTTACAAGTCGCCGACTACAAAGTTGGCTACGATGCAAAACTTTTGAGGTTATACCCTCAAATTTAACGAATAGAAGATGTGTAGAGTAAGTTCTTCAGAAGAACAAATTGAAATGTCCACACAAATGTTGCTGGTTACGTAAGAAGGAATTGGTTTTATGCATTCTGCTCGGATCTCGTATTTCACTTCGAATTACTAATTGAATTCTCAGTATCAGGACTTTTGACTGCGTAGGTAAATGTAACCGTAAAGGAGTAAAACTTCAGTTCGGTCTGTTTGGTATTGCTATGTCGTGCACGTGGAATGTAGTTCAGAAATGCCTCCAGATGCCACAGTCGGATCTACACGGTCGTGATGAACGTTTAGAAGTATCGTGAGAATAAGGAAGGGGGAAAAGAAGACAGGCGACAGATTTGATTACACAGTCATTTTTTGTTCTCTCGATGTTTCGTATAGTGGCTTGTAATTCCTTGGAGCTTTTGAATGCCAGAACGAAAGACGGTGAGCTTATACATCTCCTTACCTCAGCAGACTATAAAGTGAGCTAACTGTGGTGATTCTTATGTCCTCGTTCAAGAAGTTGTAGTGTTTTTATAGCGCTCATTGAAATCACGCCCTGCAGATTTCCAGTTTTTCCTCGCGTTACGTAAGAAAGACTTTTTTATTTGGCCAAGAGTCGGTCTAGTTTGTTATGTGTCTTTCATTAACACTGTCACCGTTAGTTTTCCTGTCAGACAGCTGGACATTTACCCTCTCATATTCTCGGAGAGTATCAAATAAACACGTCATATCTACGTCACTGCTATTTTTAGAAGAAAAATGTCTACCTCAATTAAAATACCGTGTGTGTTACAGGGTAAGAAGCTTAGTTATGTAAGTGAAAAAATACAGCATTTTTTGCCGCACATTGCAGTGTTTTAATGGAAACTAACGCTCCATCCAACTATTATCTTAAAGCGTAACAAAGAGGTGTCGCCGTCTACTCACACAATTCCCTCTGTTACGTTCTATAGGAGTTACGGAGGGAATATTAGAAACAGATGACAGTAATTTTTTCGATAGTCTTCAGCCTGGCAATGGAAGTGTGAAATAGTCTCTAATATGTGGCCCAGCCGGCCTCGTATTCAGTAGATATCCCAGCCTCTTTCCGCGGACGTAAGACGGCTAGGACGTGAAACTGACCAGTGAAATCTTTCTAGTGCCGAGGTGAAGACCGAATGGAGGTATACTGTCACAATCCCAAATATCTTGTTGGGCTGTAGAAGAATGAACTCTACTTTACTGGTACTTCTAATGACATTTGTCTCCAGACACGAACCGAGTTACGCCACACCATAACTCTTCCACATACCTTCGACGTCCTCCTGCTTCTCCCCAGTAAAACCTTCCCAAACTCAGTACCGGATATGGTACTGCTACTGTACCGGCGTTTCTAAACACACTGCACTTTAGTCTGATTCATTAGCAGTTCAAGGCCAGGGTCGATGTTCTCGTGTTCTCCAACGATGTCATATGCTCTCAAGATTCTGGCGTCGAAGCAAATGTAATTCTCTCGACAGAGTGGCTTATAACGTGGTGATGTTGCAGAAACTCCATGTGTTTTGTTGAATCCGCCTGCTTCCTTGGGACCCGTAAATCGAGGAGAGGGAACCCTCCCTTAAACCACATTTATTTACAGAATGTACGGTGTTGTAAAGAGACTTTTGATTTAAGTGCCTAGGTCCCCACAACATGACCGGCAGACGGACAGACAGACAAAGTTTCCGCCGTCATAAGATGTGAACCGGCAAACAGACAGGCGCGCTACTGCGGAAGATGCTGACCCACTAATTCAATAGCACATGTTCATAATATGCAAGTTTCCGTGTAACATTATGCCGAAATACACATATTATCAGTTACAAACGATTTATCTCTCTTATTTCAATCGATTTAAGAACCTTAGTTCTACGCGTATCAGAAATACGCAAACTGTGAAACTCCAGGTCATTTACCTCTCTCGCTCGCCCTGAAGTCCAAGTAGTCTGACCGGTAATTTGTTTTGTGTCTTTCTGTACCCTCCCATGCTGGCACAGTTTAATTACGAAGATCTATAGCTACTCGTGCACTTCGTCTGATTTGCTCGATTGAATCATGTGTGGCTGTCCCCGGACTGTTTGTCATCTGCCAAACACCGGTGCCAGAGAAGTTGCCGCAAACGTACGGCGCTTGCAGTAGAGTGGAACAAATGGAATCTACTGTGTAGGCCGGCCGCTTTTAATGCTGACTGGCGAAAAGCGTAGAAAGCCGGGAATATACGCGATACTATTATTTGTATTTTGATATTAATCATATTTTTTCTTTTGTTGTTTCACAAACTCTTTGTTTCTTTTTTTTTCGCACTTCTGTGTATTAATTTTTTTTCGTTCTTTTGTCTTCTATTGGATCTTTCAATAATCTTTTCTTGCTTTCATTCTTTGTTTGTTCCTTTAAATTTTCTTCCTGTTGAGGTCTCTCTGTCTGAGTGAACTGTAAAGCGGTACGTCTGAAGAGTCTGCTGTATTTTTTCCGTAACTTCCATTTCACAAATCTGGACATTTAGCCGTGTATTATTTTACTGGCTGATGATCCATTTTTCCGTGTGAAGCTGCAGGCTTCATTGATCCATATGCAGGATGGCATTGCCTTCTGGCCGACTTGTGTAATATATGAGCATATCGGATGCCTCTACAATCC
>Ga0123357_10014525_pt1 | contig 10284 bp, 4 predicted proteins | sample TergutEmb28metaG_FD_89873 | JGI IMG/M metagenome (GOLD analysis project Ga0123357, IMG submission 89873) | Embiratermes neotenicus P4 segment gut microbial communities from Petit-Saut dam, French Guiana - Emb289 P4 | ecosystem: Host-associated > Arthropoda: Insects > Digestive system > Gut ... | reverse complement strand
GGTTCTACCATGGGAATTTTCTCTGAAGGGGAGGATTCCCGCGGTGACCATGGTCTGGGTAGGTTAGTAGAATTTAGGTTTAAGGGCCCTCCTGGCACTACATCCTCCTATATCACCACTCACACCATCGGGACAACGTAACCGCGCCTCATTGGCGTCCCAACCTCAGAAGTCGGTTACACTTCTGCCATGCCCAGGAGGGAGGACCACGAAGTCCACAAGGACATGTGGGGGCATTGGGGGGGGGGGACATTCTATTTCCATACTTCTATTGCTTGTCCGAACAATTTTTCTTTTATTACAGGCAAGTTGTTATTCAAGTTAGTGTCCACAGTTACTTTATATTCTGCGGTACTGCTGGTTCTGATCACTGTCGGAACCCTGCTCACTCTTGCAAAGAGATACAAAACGCTCTCAGTCACTGATATCACGTTTGAAAAAAAAATAATATACAGCGTATTATCATCATCGTTTGTCTTCTTGGTTGTTGCTCCAGTTTTGCACTGCATAGAAATTTGGAAACGAATTAAATTCATCAACAACTGGGGAACATTTCAGGTAATTTTAAATATATTCTACGTTTCATTAAATTTTAGGACAAATACATAACGATTTTATAGAGCGTGATATCCCAAGGACGGATGAGAAGCCACGTTACTCGAGCCAGACATACATGCAAATAATTTTTTGTATGCCGTGTGCCAGGTAATGTTCTTCGGCACGCAGTACGGTTCACGCTGTCTTCTCTGCTGATATGACAGTGACCAGTCTTGCAACCACTGTACTGCAACCAATGACCATGAAGGCCGAGTGTATATGAAAAATGAACAAAACAAGCTGTTGTTGACTTCTAAAATATCTTTGATACCGGAGCGTGTTTTTATCCCTTATGTTATTTTGTTTTAGGAGAGCTTATGTCGCGTGACTCATAAATCTATGGACCTCGGTTTGAGGTGCAGAGTGCGGTGGTTTGCGGTATTTTGCTTGATTGGTACGATGGGAAGCACCATAGGTCTTCACAAAGTGGAAAAAAATCTCAAGTGGTGGCAGTATTGCACTCATGCATTCGGCTCCCTTCTATTGTCATTACCGCCAGTCTTATGGTATCTGACATGTCACAGTCTGACGAGAGCTGCTAAGACTTTGGGAGATGAAATTGATCAGGTAGGAGAAACTCTCATTACCAGCTCCAAACATGAAATATAGTTACTGGCATACTATTGTCATCTTCAAAGGGTCAGAGCCAAATAAACCATCCTGTGAAACTACAGGGATCAACTATGTAACTTCGATTACGGACGTGTGTGTTTTTGTGTGCGTACAGAATAACACACTAACTGGTTTTCTGGTCACCAGATGAGTACTTTTGTTGATAATTCAGCAAGACAGATTCTAGACCACGAATGCAAATATTAATTCTTTCAACACTAGACACCAGATGTAATCTGCATGCACTGGGGCATGTCGCTGCTCTTGTGTTACAAACACAAGTTTCGGGACATAAAATATGGATACACATATAGTGTAATTAACAGTAACTCTACTTTATATCTAGCTACGATGCATATTAGAAATTATTGCGGCTAGGGCACGTATCAACGGATTCTAAAAGTGTAACGTATGCAAGTACGAGTAGTTATGAATAATCGAAGACTTATTTTAATGTGAAATCTGCCGCGGATTTCTCAGTCGCCAGAATCTCAACGCGGAGTCCCGGACTCAATTCCACGCCGACACATGTGAAATTTTTGGTTCACAAAGTGACACAGAACCTGGATATTAGTAGTTCAGTTCCTCTTGTCATAATCACTTCATCAATGCTCCATACTCATTCATTCCTCTATCATCATCGCTAAGTAGTCTTGGAAAATGAAAGTGTCTTGCAATAACACATATGCAATGACATTTATTTTTGCTTTGGTAAGATTTGTTAGTTTTACTAAATTTGTTACTCTTTGCTGCAATCTAAGGTTCTCATGAAAGTAAGTGTTATGTATATTAACTTAATTTTTTTTCCCCAGGGTTTCATACAGCACGGTTTTAGAAATACCGACAAACTTGTCCAGTTCAAATTCCTTTGGCTAAGTCTGTGCAGACTAACTCAGGATCTTGGACGCTCAATGGGTTTAACGTACGCTGTTTTAACTCTTCACTGTTTCGGACTTCTGGTAATTACAAGCTACGGGTTCCTCGTGTCGATCAGAAATGAATTCTCTGAGCTCACATTGCTACTGGCGTGTGGAATGATGTTTACTTTAGCAGCTCTGTTCATACAGTGCACTGCCGCTCAGTCGGCAAGTGAAGAAGTAAGTAGTCACAGCAGAATAAAATGGTGTTATTTGTACCAAAGGTGATTCGTAGTACGTATATACTGCAAACTCAAGCCAACGGAGGCTAACAAATGCCGCTATTTTCCCTTTGTGCCGAAATTTACAAACAGAAAATCCATATTTACTTTAGTAGCATCAGCATATCACATTGCATATGTCTGTGATTACGTCTAACTTATTATCAGCAACATGGGCGTTGGTCTCTCCATCGTATTTAGTGAAGGAATGTAAAACATATGCTTAGACAATCATTAAGAGCTTCTGCAGTTTCTCCTGTTCTTAACTTCTATTACTGCCTTGGTCTGACTGTCTGCACTGCCTGCAATAGCAGAACACCAAGGGTTGGCGAGGAACTGCTGTCTTAAAAGTAAATATCTTTGATTGGTGCAGTTCACTAATCCAAGTTATTGGACAACTTAAGATTATACTAACATAATTATGTCAGTTACATCCAAGAGCAAGAACATAATTTGTTTTCTCGTTAGTTTCTATATCTAATGGCGACGCCGGTATGGAAAAAGGATCCTTCAAAATCATAGACTTTCTGGGAATTTTGAGACATAACACACTACATTTCGGGGACAGTTCCAGTCCAAGTGTTCAGGATTATTTCTTCAAAAACTACTATAACTGTGTGATGTTAATTTACACTATAATTAAACCGGATTAACGTCAAATTAGAAAAGACTCATTATGAAATATAATAATAATAATTTAATGAATTTCATTTTATAGCCATAATGTTTTAGGGTCCGAAGGCGATAAGTATGGGAAAATCCGTCAAAAGCCGCTGTGAAGTCCAAAGAAAGGAAGCATAGTGGGGCATGTGTCAATTCCGCATAAGCTACAGTGCCCCGTACTGTCGCCACTGCGCCGGAAATCGTGTTGCCTGGCACGGCACAGTATTGGTTAGAGTGTAGCATGTCAGGCAGTTTAGGTCTTAGTCGGTTCACTATAATTCGGGCTAGAATTGCGTAGCCTGTGTTGAGCAAAGTAATGGGTCTATAGTCCGCTGTTGAGGTGGAGATGTCGGTCTTCGGTATGCACACCACGATGTCATATTTTTGTTGTTCCATGATCCGACCACCCAAGTACATTTTTGAATAAGGCCAGCATATTATCCTTGACAATCTCCCAGTTAACTTAAAAAATTCCAGGCATATGCCATCTCTTCCCGGAGATTTGTTATAAGCTCCTTTCTTCACCGCAGCCTTTAGTTCCTCTTCAGTGATGGGAGTACCTAGGAAGTCCCTCCATCCCAGCGGTGACGTACTAAACCCAGCTCTCTCTACTCTAGTAACACACATATCATCCACCTGAATAGGGTCATACTTGCTTTGCACGAACTCAACAAAAGTGTGTAGAATGATCCTAGTGGTCATCTGTGTTACACCGTCCTTGTCGATTAACACCGATAATCATACGCGATACACACCGTTCCGCATTTGTAGGACATGGAAAATAGATGAGCTTGCTCTCTGCAAAGGGTAGCCTCATCTGTTATTATGACAATGGATTGAACTCGCTTGCAATGTAGGCGGACTGTCTTAGCTTTGAAGTGGTTTAAGCTGGGGTTTTCTCCCTAGGGTATTTAAAGTCCTTCAAGATGTCGTATATACAAGCGTGAAAAAAAATGTCATTTATCATGCCTTCTCGGGTCCTTGCAGTCCCTTCTTGGATAAAAAGGAAACGTATTTTCCGTTTGACATACTTCTCCCACTACGTAACCATGATGGTGTAGTTTTTTCCTTGTCCACCCCTGCTGAAAACGGCTTCTGATAGCTGTATCTTCTGATAGCTGTATCTTCTGATAGCTGTATCTTCTGATAGCTGTATCTTCTGATAGCTGCATCTTCTGATAGCTGTATCTTCTAAAAGTTTCGTATTGATTTTCCATAGGTTCCGTCCTCGTTTTAGGAGAGGGGTTTCAAATTAACTCGCAGGCATAACGCTAGGTGAGGTGAATGCCACAACCACGGTTTCCACTCCCAACTTCTGACCACTACGGTTTGAAGTGACATGTATTCGATCAAGGCGCGTCGCTCCATGCGAGGTGCGAGACCTGCTTTGTTAAGTCTACCTGCGCATTGTCGACAACTTGGCCAGACCGCCCGTCCGACTGGTACGATGCGCAATGCTTCTTATAATCCCGATCTAAGCTGTGGCTGTCCGCTGTGCTGTACTTTCTTGGTCCTCACGAGCCTGCAGGGTGCCTTCTGTCCTCCTCGCTGCTGTATCTGTCCATGACGTAGGGGTGGATGTGGGCGCTGTCTCTTGTAATTTCCGTCTCATCGGGCACGATTGACAAAAGTGAACCGTGCATTACAACCACAACACGCCACAGGTTGCCCATCGTATGCCATCAGCACTCTGTGGCCAGCCACAATAATATGTATTTGGCGAGAGTAATAATCATTTCGAGTCATATGCCATTGGTCAGTGGGTAGCGGTATAAACGAGACCATGGTTCAGCCTGAATGTCCATTACTTCTCGATATCCACTCAGAACTAGCCGTGGCACTCCATCCGATACTTCCGGGGCGAAGTTGGCAATTCATACTCTTCTCATTCCCATTGCGGCTGTACTTATCCGGACTTTATAGGTCGCCATTGGTATGTCGGTAATCAACTTACCCTCCGATAGAATGGAGCACGTCCTGCATTCGTCCATTGTCCCGAAAATTGATTTAGACACATAGTTTTGGTCCATCGATTTGCACCGTCGTTATTTCGTGGTCCGTAAAAGATATCTGAGCATAAATCCATTCATGAATCTCATTTGTCAAAATGCATGGACTCTTAAGGTCAATGCACACAGTATCGTATTTTACGTTTCACAAATTTTGAGCGTGGGCCCTCAAGCTTACAACAAGACAAATAAAATGAACTACCCTAAACAGATACAAAACACCAATGACTTCACAGACACTTTCGCCTTCCCACAGCCAAACACCACTTGTCCGACACACAACTTTACCTTTCCGTGTCTCGAAAGCTACTCTAACTGAAGCAGATGGCTTTAGAACAGAAGAAGGGACTGACACTGGACAGAGAACTACCAATACATAGGCTGTACATTAATATGATCGAGCATAAAGAAACCTGGTTCTTAGAAACTGTGAAAAATCCAAGAAACAAGAACTACGCAGTATATTTCCTTTTAATTATACGCAATTGTAACAAATCGCGATTATGTTCTTCTGGCAAGTGATCATGTTATCTTCTAAAGCTTTTTTTTTGCCTTCCCTGAACATGGTAATAACCGTCCGATATACCTGCTGTGTTTCTTCCAAATATTAATGAGATTCTACTAGAGTATGCGGCGTTAAAACACAGAAGAACTGAAGGTTGATGCAGACTTACTTTTCTTTTATCTTATACTATCCAGTTTGTAGGGAAATACAATCTTTATGGTATAAAAATAAATTCATGTGTTAAAACTTTGTTTCAGGTTGGATTAAGTTTTCAAGAAAGGGTGCAATCGTTGCTTCAGAAGTGTCCATCTGTTAGTTCGGCGACACACATCGAAGTAAGAAAGTTTGATCTTTTATTTGTCTAAGTGTCGTAAATTCTTTTATGATCAAATGGAAGAGAGTTAGAGGGGAAACTAACCGAGATAAGATGTGCACGTAGAGAATTTTCGTGTGCAACTTGACGCAAACACATATCCTTGAAAACCTCGACGTAAATGGGAGGTTAATATGATACTGAGTCTTACAGTAACAGCACCGGTAGCATACACTACATCCATCTGGCTCAGGGTAAGGATAAGTGGTCGGGTTTTGAACCTTCGGGTGTCATAACAAGTGGGGAAATTCTTAATGTTTTCGTTTTTGACAGTGTAGAATTTCTTGACCAACTCAATACTTATTTGGCTGCCGAAGGACTCGGCACCATTGACGTAGTTTATGAATCTACTGTTTTTAATCACGTACTGAAACCGAGTGGGACAGATTTCTCAACCATATTAAAATACTGGCATAAGAAATAAATTATTGAAATAGTAATATTTAAAATGTCCGTAAAGAGCTTATTTGAAGGAAAAATCTATACGGACATACGCTAATGTAAGGCCCTCATCATCCCGCATGCAGAATTAAACACGCATGCAGTCTGATCGAGTTCTTACAGTATGAGTACCTTGAGGATTCTGGTCGTCTGGGATGTTCAAATGTGTAGAGAGTTTGGAATGAAAACTCGTGGTGGAACCTTCATCTCCGATAGTCGACAGGTCGCATATGAACAGCTAGGACCCACCAACCTTTCCACATCAAGGCTGTACGTCTCATCGTAGTGTCCTGATATGCTAAAACACAACATACACACCATAACAACCCGAAAGAGTGGAAACCTTAGAAACAACTCTGTGAAAATCGTTTACCTTACCAAACCGTATGCATATACCAATATATTCAAGGATTTGTTTGATTTAGTAGGAGATTATTTATAGAGCCTAAAAAGATCTATGTTAAGTGGGTCGTCCTCCTGTGCTGCAAACAGCAGACGGCCTGTAGATTTACAGGGTGACCATGAAGACCCTGACAGCCGAAGAGCGTTTTCCGCCAGATTGGGGGTTTTACGAAACAGTACACATTTTCACCAGATGGAAGATTACGAATTTATATTCAGGGACATTTCCTGGGGGTTGTTGTGAAGACGGAAGTAAGCTTCAAGTTCCAGGAGAGATACAGCATTTATTGAGTGGATGAACGGCTAAATAGTTAATTAAGAAGAATGCTACTCCACGCAGTAAGTAGTTAGAAATAACACGAAACGTCTTGTAAAAGGACATTTTAATGGATTATTAAGCATAGACGCCAGAAACACAGGAGCTAACAGTTATACAGCAATGAAAATAATAGCTTGCAAAAATTCCAGATGGAAAGCTGCCAACCTATCAAAAGAATGAAGGACAAGAATAAGAAGATTAAGCATAGGTGAAATAACACTTTTTTTCACAGCAGAAAGTGATATATTCGAACAATTAGTGGCAGTGCTTCATTATGATTTCTATATTCCAATACAGCAGTTAAATTAAGATCTCATTATGTCAAACATTATTCTATAGACCTATCCCAAAATATTTTGTTTAACAGTAAATTAATTTTGAATTTTATGATGTGGCAAAAAATTTTGAAGCCCTAAATTTAAGTTTTTGCAAGGCCTATGTCGCAAGTTCGCATGTCCTGTGTTGTTGGCATTACTATCGGCAGGGAATTAACAATTTTCTTTTTAAGACGATAAAAGTTCATAAAATTTAAATGTAAATGTTTAAGATTTTCTTACATTTATTAACTCAGAAACACCTGGAAAGGACAGAGAGAGAGAGAGAGAGAGAGAGAGAGAGAAGTCATTAATATAAGCCAGTTTTTTTAACATAAAATCTTCACATTAAATAATATCCTGCATTGATATAAACCAATGATATAAAGTAAAAGTGGTAACAGTCTGTGTCTACATGATTTTCAGATAGATAGATTCCTGGCAGCGATAAATGCTAATCCTCCTGTAATAAATTTCTGTGGATTTGTCGAAGTTAACAGGAGCCTAATCACATCAGTAAGTATAAATAGCCGAGAGCGGAGTATTTACAGTATCAGTGAAATGCGTACAGTCGGGACCAGGGGCGTAAAGGTATGGAACTGAGAACAGTGAATTTTCATAAAAATACCATTATGCAGCTGAGAAAACGAATCTTAACTACATCCGCAAGTGTATCAAGCGTGTTCCAGCATCGGTAAGTAGGTACATATATATATATATATATATAGCAGAGAGACAGAGGGGAGTTTCAACCACTGTAAGTTTACATATGTAGCTGAAAACAGGGTACTTAACACATTAGTGTATCTTGCTGAGAACTAAATCTCTGATGCAGAAAAATGAACACCTCCTATTAACAAAAGCCACAATCATTCCATCCTCAGTCAGTTATGCAAGATTCCCTTCCTCAGAAATTCTTGTTTTGCTATTTTAAATCTCTTTCTCTGTGTTCCAAGTGATTCCACCAACAGGAATTACTACGCAAACCATGTCAAACTACACGTCCAGACCAGGGTAAATTTTTATTTTACCTTGCCGGCAATATTTATGTAAAAGTACAAATAATAAATTTACCCCTCATATATTTTCCTACATTATCCAATGATAAATACTGTCTGTGTTCAAATAACGTCATAATAAATCTGTAATTAATTTCAGTTTTGTATCCTGCACGAAATACGTTATGTTGATGCCAAGTTATATACCGTGTTTTTTACATTTTCAGCTGATGTCACAGTTGCTGACGTACTTAATAGTTCTTACGCAAATAAATTTAAGCGGACAACCGGATGAATCCGACAAAAAATAAAGCACCATTCATTGATTCAACTTCAAGAGGGTCATGATACAGTTAGCAATACGATAACCTGCACGTTACTTCCCCGCATGTAAAACACAAAACAGTAGAAGTATATAATAATAGCACGTGAACTGACATAAAATTCACAGGAGGAGAATTTATTATTATAATTTATTTGTGCGTCTTATGATGCTAAATTATATGTCGATGTTCTGATGGAAAAGACCGGACCATAAGAACAACAAGCAAAAGAAACTACATGTAACCATGATACAAAACATCTCCTTTGGCTTATGAATAACCAAATTATGTTTTTATTCAGTTATCAGTGTCACCAGAAAAATGTTTACAAATAGCTTGTTTTGTGTGGTTGATAAATGAACCGAAACATACATTAACAACTACATGTACTACTGGCTTTAATATTCAGAAATAAAGCATTCTGTCTACAGTGTGTATTTAATTGCTGTGTGTTTTCTGAACAAGAAGGGAGAGTAGATTTTTCAACAGCAACAACCAGCGGGCCTTGCAGTGGAGGCTCGCCATGTTTCCTGTATACAGTATATGAAAAGAACGGTTAACTTTGGTTGTTTAGGGGAACTTGATCTTTTAAATATTAAGTGCTTATCGGTTAACATATTACATCAAATCCTTCCTGATCCAACAAAGAGCAATAGAGTAATTCCTATAGTTCCATAGGATAATACTTTAGAAAAAGCTACACTCAGATTGATATGAATATTTACACAACAACAAATATAAAATACTTTTTATCGAAAGTATATAGAGATTATTTCTATATTTATTCTTCCTGCAAAATGCTATAAGAAGCATATTGTAAGAATTCAACAAACACATGTGCAAAACTAAACTTTACCATGGATATATAACATTATGAAATTGTGGATGTTATGATATCCAAAACAAAAAGGATGAATGAAAATTTCAGTATGTAGGAAACCTACAATTACCGATTGTATAACACTCAGTAATTCATGCCACCCTTCAGCGCTTAAGTTAGCAGCTAACAGATATTTAAAAATAGAGTATATGTGTATGTTTACCCCGGTTACCTAGAAGTTAAAAAAGAAATGCAAGTAATAAGGATAATTTTCACAATAACGCACCTCTAATTTCTTCCATCTATAAATACTAAATAGAGTAATTATACCAGACGAAATAAAATTTGCATAAACTGTAAAACAAAAAATACGTAAACAGTTTACGAAAACTGGACACCTGTTCAGGAAGGATTATGTATGATCTACAAGCTTAAGTCATATGTGTACAGTAGAAAGAATATATGTTTTTACATCTGGACATTAAATCTAGAATATTTCTATCGAATTGAAATTTTTTCTATGTACAGATCCTTATCGAGACGCTTGTCTATCAGGTAATTTATCCAATATTCTTCAAGAGTGGGTACTATAATATATTATTATTATTATTATTATTATCATCATCATCATCGTCATCATCTCCTTTGTGCAGGGTATTTATATTTATATTCCTGATAAAAACAATGTCCCTAGGGAATACAGTGTTGCAGCTATTCTGTTGTTACTATTCATGGTGCTTATATCTTTAGTTTCAGTGTTGAATCTATTG
>Ga0123357_10014522_pt1 | contig 10284 bp, 5 predicted proteins | sample TergutEmb28metaG_FD_89873 | JGI IMG/M metagenome (GOLD analysis project Ga0123357, IMG submission 89873) | Embiratermes neotenicus P4 segment gut microbial communities from Petit-Saut dam, French Guiana - Emb289 P4 | ecosystem: Host-associated > Arthropoda: Insects > Digestive system > Gut ... | reverse complement strand
GCTGAGTGGACCCCGTTCCAGACCCACTACTACTCAGAAAATCTGGTAGCGCCGGGGATCGAACCCGGGACCTCTCTATCTGTAGCCAGAAACTCTGACCACTAGACCACAGAGGCGGTCGTTATATATATATATATATATATATCATATCATATATCGTATATTGTTGTGCAGTGGTAAAAATTTAAAACATACTGCACGCATACGAATTCCTCTGATTCGGAAAAATTTACGTCTACTTCAGTCAAGCTGCCTGCTGCTCTGTATAATTTCACCGAATAATTATTGTTGCAATTAAATGCAGAATGACTAACCTTCATCATGTTATTTGAAATGGGGAATTTTCCAATTGAAACAATTGTGTTTATCAATGGAACACTTGTGTAGCTGTGCTGACCTGCCAGACCGTAATGTGATATCGGCTCCGCTGTCTGTTAGAAGGCCATAAAATTCGCAGTTCGTCTGTAGATGTGCAGCGCATTTGTAATGGAGTACGAAAATTGAGAATTTCGATTCATGACGTCCGTTGGTTAATTTTCGAAAATCCCTCTATAAATTTCATTAATCAATACAATCTAACAAACAATTACGAAAACGGAATTTTGGCATCGTTATGCCTGTCCGTTCGTTCTTTCTTCTGCTTGTCGGCGTGAAAATACTTTTCTGCGACAGTATGTGGTTTCATGAAATTTGTTGAAGTAATTTTTATTGATCTGTCGAGAAAATCCAAAAGCTGTTCTTTTGAATTAACGTTTTGTTTGTGCACGGTAGATCCGTTTGCATTATATAACGTTATTTTACCAGGTGCTGAATATTTGAATCTATGTGATGTGTTGGAGAATATTGTGACATGCATCAGTAAATTTGTTTAGTTTTATGACACTCTGTGAACAGTATTTTTATAATTTAGTGCCGTGAATTATTCATTACAAGAATTCTATTATATTTTAATTTTGAAGTCAGGTTAATCTGAACTGTTTATTCTAACACGCAGAAATTTATTTTCTAGAATATAAAATATGCTTTGTTTTCTATCAAATATTCTCTTGAATATACTCTACTACTATTTACCTATTCCTCCCTTATTTATATTTCAAGCCCCCAAATTTGCACTATTTTATGCCTTTGCGAAACATTTCTTGGAGTATCTTCAACGGCTAAAGTAACAAACACAAGAATAATTTACACCGTCACTCACAACTCTCTCCGCTTCTACTGTTCTAAAACTAGCGTGGCCATTGATCTCTTGTTTTTATGTACGTATCGACCTCTGCGTCGAGCTGGCCACTAGTTCGGAGGAGTCTTACTGAGTGTGTCTGTGTCTAACTGTATTTAATGTAGGAGCCTCAACAAACAGTCTCCCTAACCCTCAGTTTCCCTGCAGCACCGAAAGAAAATAACATAACATTTACTTACAGACACTCGAATTGCAGTTGGCGTCTTCTTCCAGCTCCTCGACAGTGTGGTTTTAAGTCTGTGGGCCCTTTTATAGGGTACATTACAGAGTGAGCTTTGCATGTCGAATGCAAATGCATCTTCCGAGAAACACCTGACAGGTGCAGTAGTATATTGTTTCGTCGTAACTATAAGGCTGTTATGATGATAGAAAACCGAACACTTTTTTGACGTGTTAGCTCCTCTTGTTCATCAAGGACTATGTGAATACATTAATTGTAAAGTTAGGAACTATTAACTAAGTTTATCCTTTCACAAATTAGTTCTGGCCGAATATTATTATTTTCCTGTATATTGTCACTGGTTTTTCGAAGAAATGTTCACTGTTTAATGATAATTGGAATATAGAGTTTAGTCTGCAGGGCTTGGAGTATAGGCTGAATTTCGCGATTCCTCAATGGTAGCCTTTTCAGTCTTTTATGGATGTATGTTCTCACACAATTCACAAGGACACAAGTGTGACAAAAGTCTGTTTATTTGTTCGTGTTGTTTGCTACCTGAAACATTTGTATGTACCGTGTTTATTGTTTATAACGAAATGTGTTTCGCAATACAGATATGGTTGGGACTCCTTCTATTCAATGGTGGCATTTATCGGATAGACAAAATGTACGAACAAATCATAAGCCACATGTGTTACTTAAGACACAGCGCTGCTGTCAATATTACAAATTTCGAACTTATTGTCGTCCGGTTTTTCCTATTTCGTCTTTCTGATTTCAATAAATATACTGTTTTGTTGTTACAACAAAATACATTCTAACCCCGTTATAACTATATGGGTTTATGCGAAATTTCTTTTAAAACGATATATAGTGATTTGTACCAATTAATTACACACGGTTCACAATGAAATTATACTGTACACGAGAAACAGCTCATAATTAAACGAAACTTTGCAACGATCGTTATATCATTAGGATCAGTTTTGCCAAATTGCACATCCAAGAGTTTGAGAAGTTACTCTAAAATCTGTTAAGAAAAAAGCCAGGAGCGCTTCTGTCGCCCTTTCCCAAAAGCCTTACGTTAGTTCGTATTTAATGGACTCAAACCCTTTCATATTGCACCTAAATTCGTGAGATGGTGGCAGCATACCTTCACAGGCGAATTACCTCTGTTCTTCACCCTACAACACAACAGCCTTATAAAGCATAAAGAAAAGACTTGTTTGTAATCAATTGTAACATATTATGAAGCTTCGAGGATGTTGGGTGATGTATGGTTTGAAATTTATCAGATGCCTTACTGGACATACAGATACGTAACAGGTGCTGCAAAATATCGTAACAACAGTCTACATTAAAGGTAACATGGTCACAGCTGTGAGCAACATTGTGTGACCACATTTCATTAAATGATGTAACTTTTTGAGAAGTGTCCAGCATGCCAAATTGCAGAACGTGCATCGTTTTGCCATTCGCACATTTTCTGTCTTGTTAGTACATTAAAGGACCATCAGATCTGGGAAATGCCAAACCTTATTCTAAACCCGTAGTTAAATTTCGCATCGTGTTTTGCGAAAGTCGATTCTGTGTGTCTTCATTATCGTTACACGATGAACATTAAAAATCATTCCCTAACCAAGCAGATTTTTGGATTTTATAATAGCTCTAATATTGTTTAGAGGTTATTGCAGAATTACAAAGATCGCCTATCACTTGCGTTATGTCGTCAATTCGTCCGTCTGTCTCTTTGTATGCATGAAAAAATAGGGCTCCAATTAAAATAATTTCCATGGTATTTTTAATTATATTTCCAAAATCTATTGAGAAAATACAATTTTTAATAAAATCTGAAAAGAATCGCAACATTTTACATGAGGGCCTGTGTACATTTATATAAACCTGCGTTCTTAGTGGAATAAAACTTATGTGGACAGATTTTTACAAAGTTCAAGTAACATAATTTACTTTCAGTATGGCTGATGATATCAACTAAAAAAAAAATGTGGTAGATCCAGATAGGCCAGAAACAACAATAGGGCGAATGCACATTACATGCTGAATAACTAAAGCTACAAACACATAATAAAAATACTTATTATTTGATAGTCTTCAAATGCAACTACAATATTTCGAACGCTCCCCTTTGTTACGTAATTGCACATTGACTGTCGTTTTCGTCATTTAGCATTTTGTTTGCGTTTTGTGCAGCCGTATGCTTGATGGTACGTCAATTTAACAGGTGTTGAACATTTGTAATTATGTAACATGCTGATGAATATTGTGACATGCATCGGCAAGCTTCTTTAATTCTATGACATTTCGTGAACGGCGCTCTAACGTCTGGTTTCATTTGAGTATTTGAAGCAAGAATTAATAATATATTTTAGATCTGAATTCAGGCTAAGGAGCAAAGTCTTATGAACACGCTGTTAAATTTATATGTATAGAATATAAAATATATAAATATAAAGTTTTTATTTTTCTTCAAATTAATTATAAATAGATAAAATAATTATATGAAAAAGATTGTGGACGTTGGATAGAATAAATCACTCAGGGCATAATCTACGTATTCTGAAAGAAACTTATACTAGTATCAATTGGCGACATAAACGAATAAAGACCAGCTTTTGTGCCAGTTTGACCACAACAAAACCCTTCCAACATTACTAAAGAACTACGCCAGGGATGTTACATTTCATCTAAACTTTTTAAGATTTACATACGAAAAGCTTTAGAAGAATAGAAACGTAAATGCTCCGGAATGGGTATTTCTCTAGAAAATACAACACGGTATACACTCCAGTTTGCAGATGATCAAGTAGTTTTGGCGGGTGACAAAGAAGATTTGGAATATATGACGCGTAAATTAGAAGAAACTGTTTTTGTTTTTAATCTTTCGCCGTGTTCTAAATGCAATTTGTTCCTTTTTGGGTAATTCCCCGGCGTCTGAGTTCTAATTGCCGACGTTTCGGAACCGACAGTGAGTTCCGAAACGTCGGCAATTAGAACTCAGACGCCGGGTAATTACCCAAAAGGGAACAAAGTACATAAAAGAAACTTACGAGAAATGGGCCCTGGACATGAATTTGAATAAAACAAAATACTTACGTATTGGGTAAACGTTCAGCAATTTGAAATTAAATAAAGACAGCAAAATTTAATTTTGTCAAGAGTATAAATATTTGGGAGTTATTTTTGGTACTAGCGGAACAGACGGCAAATAAATAAGAACAAAATAATACAAGCAAGGAAATGTATAGCGTGTTTAAACAGGATACTTTGGAGTAAAGACATAAGAAAGGAGAGAAAATTGAACGTCTATAATGCATTGATTAAAAGCAGTTTATTGTACGGTTCCGAAACATTGAGATTCACAGAAAACAATAAAAGCTGGTCGAAGCTACAGAGATGGATGCCCTGAGGAGTTCCGCTAGAATATCAAGAAAAGAAAGAATTTGAAATGTAACTATAAGACAACAAATTGGACTAGATGTACCAATTATAAAAGAAATTGAGCAGAACCAACTCACATGGTACGGCCACGTTCAAAGAATGGCAGAAGGAAGACTTCCCATAATAACATTGAAGTGGATGCCGAAATAAAAGAGAGCATGAGGAAGACCGAAGTGAAACTAGATGGAAGGTATAAGGAAGGCCATGAACGAAAGAAACCTAAATGAAGGCCAGTGGGAAGATAGGAAGCAATGGAGTCTAGGTGTCGGACAACGTAGAACAACGTTCTGAAACCGATATATATATATATATATTTATTTATTGACCACAGCAAAATCCAGATGAACTGACCTACAACTGAAATCGTTCCTTCGCAGTCAGAAGTCGGCGACTAACTACCCCAGCCATAGTATGACCTGTTTGGCATTGATATTAACCTGACTTATACTAAGATCCAGTTGGTACCGCACAGTAAACACACTCTGTCTCGGTTGTAAAAACCAACCACTTAATGCTGTATAAGAATATATTCGCTGCTTATTGTGAGATCCATACAACTATCACAAATACATCGTGATGCGGTGTGTGTATTTTTTGGAGTTTTGCTTCCTAGTGTATAAGTAACCTCTGGGGTTTGGGGGCTCTTTTCTATCAGGAAATAACTGAAAATCATCCAGAAGGGCTCTCGAAATTGTGAAGGCTACATTGTCTCTGTGCTGCATCAAACAATTTAGTGTGGAAACATATTATGGAGTAGAGTTATATCTCCTCGTATTTTTTACGACGGTACTAGTTTAAGGTTGCTGTTAATATCAATGTACAACAGCTATTTCCCCATATGAAGAACCTCCGGTACGCACTGAACGCTCGGCGTGATTTGAGAATAACAATGGACGGATTGTACAAAGGAACGACTTTTTACGCTTTTAAGTGTTCTGAAATAGTTCGTCCAGTCCTTAATATAGTCACTATATACACTGAGTTAACGCGACTGCAGCGTAAATTACGTTACAAATTTTGGTTTCCTCAGTTATACCCATACCCAGTGTGTTTGGAGTAGTTTTCGAAGTTCTATCCTGAAGAGTCTAAAATTACTCAGAGATGACGGAACTAAAATAATTTACGTTTAAACCTATGTAGAATTGTGATAATATGACAGTTATTTTTAAAGTAAGAACATTTATGGACACTCTTAAAGGTCTGTTCAAAACACGTAACTTATGTTCCGTAAACTTTTCTGAAACTGATAAACATTTTGAGACGATTTGAAAACTTTCGTCGCACCGGACACGTTATGCGTCACGTGGTTTTACCGTGCTGGACAATTAAATCTACAGACACACTGAGAGAACTTACTGTTTTATCCACTTTCTACTCCAGAATAATTGATAGAGCGGTCGTAAGTATTACGTTATATTATGTGTCCTTGTCTTTTGAATTTAGTGTTTTCTTTTTCATGACGCAGCAGTGTGCTTTATATTCCGTTGTTCAAACAGGCGCATGACATTTGTAATTATGTGTTGTGTAGAGGAATATTGAGACACGCATCAGTCAACTTGTTTAGTTGTGCGTCCTATTGTGAACAGTATCTTTGTTTCATGAAATTTCGACGCAAGAATAGTATTATATTTGGTATTTTAAATCAGGTTAATCTCCACTGCGGCAAGCAAAACTTCAAACTTTTTACCTCAAATATAGATATATCCAATATATATTTTTCTCCGAATGATTCATTTAATATATGATAGTCCTGATTATTCTATTTTTTTTTTACTTTCTTATTCCCAACTTCCATTTTATACTATTTTATTTCTTTCCGAAATATTTCTTGCAGGATCCTCAACTTCTGCTATAACAAACATAACCAACAATTCACTGTCACTCACAACACTCACCTCTCCTGCTGTACTACAAACTACCATTCAGCCATATTACTTACAGCAAGTCTGGGCACATTAATTATTTCTGTATTTCACATGACACAAACAGTCGATTCCAATGAATTTCAGTAATTTTGATCGATAAAAAGCGGAACCATTTTATCTCAGAAATCATTAGGTGATAATATAAGACAGCTGAAGCCAAATTCTTACTTTGTGTAAATGTTAGTGCGTAATTATTTCGACATATCTACACACGGATAAGCTAGTGTTGCAGCACAGTTATAGTGACAGAATGCTATGTGGCTACGTCAAGCCTGCTGGCTGTGCGGTCTGTGGTGTATTTCTGAAGCAGTTTCGTTCCTGGGATCGCGGGCACGAACACATTAATCGCATGGACCTTCGTATTTTCTGTTTGTTGTGAGTTTTTAGGTAGCAGCCTATGTGACGAACTGGTCACTCATTCGGAGGATTCCTTCCGAGTCTGTCTGTATTTATGTGTGATCTAGGAACCTCAACAAACAGTCATCCTAGCCCTCATTTCGGGTACATTACCACAGAAAGGAAGTAACATTATGTTTACTGACAGAGACTCGAATCGCAGTCGGCGTCTTCTTCCAGCTCCTCGACAGTGCGGTTGTTTGTCATGTGGACCCTTTTTAGGGCACATTTAAGAATATGCTGTGTCATCAATAACAATCATATCTTCACGGAATAATCTGATGGTTTCGATAGTAATTTATATAGTTGAAACTTTATGAACATTATAAGGTAAATAAGCGACAGTCTGTAAGAAGTCGTACGCTCCACTCTCTGCACAATGTCAATGTGACTGTGACTGTGGAGATTCACAGGCAGATCCATCCTTTGTGTTTGTCGCACAGGGTGATTTCACTGGAGTGAAATAAAGGTCTTGCATTTGTGATTTCTTAAAGACTTAATTCGACTGGACTGAAATCGATTGTTCTGTTGTGTCCGGTCCGACTTGTTGGCAGCCCTCTATATATCAAAGTATAACTGACATTGCTTACAGAGTTTTGGGGTAAACGTGTCTTCTGTCTTCCACTGAAGCTCTCTGCGGGGAATAAATTTCTTACTGTCAGTTTTAGAGGGAATAATCGTGAACAATTTCTGGCTTTGAAAGTGTAATGCATAGTTTTATGTTAGCAGCTGTCATAAGCTTACTAATATCGAACATGCGTTTTATGATACTTCTTTTTTATATACCTTCAAAATTTATTGCGTAATTAAGGATGGATAACAGAGATTTATGATCATACATTAAACTTCTTTTTGTTCAAACTCTTGTCTTTGTTATGCACTGTAGTTGAGTATAAAATAAGTGTTAGAAGTTTGAATAAATACAGTAAGAACTGATTAGAGGACTGATGTAGTAGAACAAACAAATAGATTTTGATTTGTGAATATCTGGGCAAGTGGCAATAATTGAAACTGAATAGCTGGTTAAGTATAGAAACTGTCAACAAGGAGGAAGAATACCCTCAACTCATTCAATTTTATATCTTGAGGAAACACAAACAGATAGATAGACGGACAGACAGACAGACAGACAGACGGAAAGTAGAGAATTTGACACAAATTCTGAGTATAAAAACCCCAGTATAATTTATGTACCACGAACTGTACAATTCGGTTCATTCAGCCGTTCATGGTATATAGAGCAGTCTATCAGCAACAAGAGACTGGGCATGGGGCGCATCTAGCCTTCTGTTTAATGGGATACCCATCTCTCCCTTCAACGTACAGCGACCGGTTCGTGGCATTGTACATTCAACCCCAATTAGCATTAAGGTTATATCACTACACCTCTATAGATTATAATGACCTTTGTTAAAGTGTCTGGTGACCATATATTTAACCCTTTTTTGTTTTTGAAAGTTTCCAGGATTTGACAATTTGTTCTTCTGGTATGAGTGATATTAGATGAAGATGAGTATACAGCATGTGCAGAATAATACTGGCAATGTAGAACCGAAGTAATGAGAAGAAAACCTATTAAAATGTCACATTTTTTCCACCACATCATAGATGGAATGCCTTCCAAAAGAACCCAGGCCTCCGCAGTCAGAAGTAGGCGACTAACAGGATGAACCATGGAACGGCCACCTTAGAGGTGAGATTGCACTGACTTGTATTAAGAATCAGTTCGTACCGCGCAGTAAACACGCTGCATATCAGTTTAATAACAAACAAGATAATGGTGCATATCTTATCCAACACACCAACATGTAGTGAACCAGTGTCTATTTTTCGGGTGTTTAAATCTTGTTGTGTTGCATAAAGAAACCTATGGGCCTTACAGAGTTAATCACATTCGGTAACTCTGCGGAAAGTTTTCCAGAAGTACTGTTGGACTTGGTGAATTCCAGATTGTGTCATTTCTACAATATATTAAACAACGTGGTTGATTAATATGGAGTACAGGTAAACCACCACGCATACTTTTCGAAGGGAGTAAATTGGGATATGCCGTTAATTTCAGCTTCCGATCGCTATTTTCCGCCTTAAATAACGGCCTGTACAAGGCATGACCCGAGAGCCAGGGTGGATGCTTTGAACAAGAGAAAGGTCTCTCGCACAATGAGAGGAACTGAACAAATTTCGTCCAGACTTTAGGCTAGTCACCATATACACAGTTATTCGTCGAATTCAAAATAAAGTCCGTTATATATTTAGTCTCTTCTGTTAGACCTAAAGTGACTAAAATATACAAATATATGATATTTAAGTCAATTAATTCAATTTCTAGTTCTGGCACAACAGATTGCACACAAGGAATATATTCAGTTGTCCAGAATGTCTACAATCGAAGAAGACTGCGGTCCATTTCCTACGCCAGTGTCTCTAGGCGGAACTTCCTTTTCTGTTGACGATCTGCCTACTAGCAGTTAACTGCAGGCCATTTCTCCAGCTGGCTGTCATCTATGCCGTGCTCTTGCAACTCCGTCATCGCCTCATTCACAGTCTCTTCGTTGGGGTTTCGGCTTCGAAACATTACATAAACATACGCTGCAAGCAAATTATTGGCAGTTGTAAGAATGAAACTTGCTTGATGAGAAAATGACTAAACTTAACTAATGACAATTTCTCATGTTTCGAAAGTCTCCGCATCTCCCCCGGCTGTTCCCCCTCCAGTATATTTCCCAATATTCTCTTCCTCTTTTATAGAAATTCAAGAAAATTAGTTTCTGGATCTATACGTAGCTTTCGGTAACGATAAGAACTGGTTGATATAGGCATTAAAGAAAAGCAGGGAAATATACCAGGAATGAGAGACATTTTGTTGATTGACCAGCTTGTGTGCTGCACATTACTTACTGTGTACTGTACATTACTTACTGTGTGCTTCACATTACTTACTGTGTGGTGCACATTAGTTACTGTGTGCTGCACATTACTTACTGTGTGCTGTAAAATACTTACTGTGTGCTGTGCATTACTTACTGTGCTATACATTATTTACTGTGTGCTGTACATTACTTACTGTATGCTGTACATTACTTACTGTGTGCTGCACATTACTTATT
>Ga0123357_10014521_pt1 | contig 10285 bp, 6 predicted proteins | sample TergutEmb28metaG_FD_89873 | JGI IMG/M metagenome (GOLD analysis project Ga0123357, IMG submission 89873) | Embiratermes neotenicus P4 segment gut microbial communities from Petit-Saut dam, French Guiana - Emb289 P4 | ecosystem: Host-associated > Arthropoda: Insects > Digestive system > Gut ... | reverse complement strand
TATTTTTTATTTATAATATCTATCAGTCCGTCCTGTTGCATTATCATCTGGAATGCTGTAATGTCAGTTTCTATGTCGAGAATCTTGTTGTTATATAAATTGCTGTAATATTTCCTGAACGCCGTTATTATATTGTCCACCGCCGAATATATCTTTTCTGTCGTCGCCATTTTATCAGCAGTTGCTATGTTTGTTCACATAAGATATCAACTGACAACTGTCCCAACGTGTCCGATTTCGCGCCTCTGTGATTCATCGCTTCGAGTTTCACGCGGTATGCCCACGCCTTTTCGCTGTACAACAACGTTTCGCGCCGTTCGAGGTTGCTATCGACAAGTGCTATCACAGCCTCGTCGTCACTGAGGTCACGAACGATTACCGGCATGGTGGCGATGTCTGCGAGTTCGCAGGCACGTTTACGGCGGTTGCCGCAGAGCAGTTCATATCCACCGTTAGCGCAGGGACGTACAAGCCCCGGTTCACGAACACCGTATTGTGTGACGCTCTGTACAAGACGTTGCATTGATTCATCGTCGTTTACCTGAAACGGATGAAATTCCGGCGGGTATAATTCAGATAACGAAATTTCTATGATTTGTTCACCGCTTATGTTAAGCGTACTGCTACTGAATATGTCATTATAACCCGCGAGAGCAAGATTTCCCGTTATCTTTGCCTTAGACATTGTCAAGCACCTCCCCTACGAGCGAGTCGTATGCCGCCGCCACTCTCCCGTTCGGCTCATAAGTGAAAATTGATTTGCCCGTCGCGCTCGATTCAGCGGCTCGGATTGACTGCAGTATATACTCTTTGAATATGCGGATTTCCCCGCCGTACGCTTTTTCTATCATATTGATGATTTCTTTAGTGAAATTGGGTCGTTTATCTACCATCGTCAGGAGTATGCCGTCAATTGTGAGATTCGGATTGACAACCTTGCGTATCTGTGCTATACTTTTCAAAAGTAGTTCTAACCCCTTTGCGTCGAGAAACTTCGGTGCAACGGGGATTATTGCGCTGTTCGCCGCCGCAAGTGCATTCACCGTCAGTAAATCAAGGGTTGGCGCAGTGTCTATGATAAGATAATCGTACAGAGATTGCACTTTGTCGATGTACTGCCGGAGTATGGTTTCGCGTCCGATGAGCGGAGCGAGTACGAGTTCTATACCTGTCAAGCTATTATTCGCAGGCATGATGTCAACACCCTCTGCGTGGTGGATGACACCCGCCGTCGGCTCGAACGCTGTTTCGTTGATGATGTTGTTCATCACCGTCGCGAGTGTGACGAGAATTCTGTCCGGCTCTGCCACTCCTAAGCTGACCGTCAGCGAGTGTTGACTATCCGCGTCAATCATCAGGACTTTTTTGCCGTGCCGGGTAAGCCCGACGCCGAGACTTGCGGTGGTGAAGCTTTTTCCGCAGCCACCTTTTCTGTTCGTGATCACGATTGTTTTGCCCATATGGTTTCCTGCCTTTCTTACTGAACTTTGCTCAGTCTGTTCATAAATTGCAGATTTTTTAGCGTTAATGAAACATGGGGTTATATCGCATAAAAATCCGCGTTGATTTTGTTTGGGAAAAGAGTGAAAAAATAACGCTGTAACCGCGAAACCCTGTATTTTTGCGGGTTCTGGTTTTAGCGTTATTATACCATATGGGCACAGCACAGCCAGCATATTGCACGACAAGGGCTGGGATTTGAAAGACGTGCAGGAATGGCTGCGGTACGCTGACATAGGAACAACTGGGAACATATATACGCATATTTCGCCTCAACGCAAACAGGCAAACGCTAAAAGTTTAGAAAAGACTTTTAGCATAGGTTTGCAGATATTAGGTAGTCCAGAAAAACTGTAGATTGACTGTAGATATTGCCATATTATGACAAAAAAGAAGACACAAGAAAATACGCAAATCCCGCATATTTCCTTGTGTTTCGGCAGTTGAGGTGACAGGATTTGAACCTGCGGCATCTTGGTCCCAAACCAAGCACTCTACCAAGCTGAGTCACACCTCATTATTAATTGCTATTAAATTCTTGTATACTTATCTAAAATTATTATATCATAAAAACATATCCGTGTCAATAGTATGTTATTAATTTATTCAGGGATTTTGAGTGAGTAAAAATTATATGAACAAAGTCTAATAGAAAATGGTATAATATTGTCGAAATGCGGTGTTATACATCAAAAAGAGATATTCGGAAAAAGCAAGGAATGTGCCGTATCGATTTAGTTTTTGATGTTTGATTGATTATTTTAAAAATTACGCAATAAAAAGCGAATCAACCGAATTTTTGCGGATTCATGAAATCCATACGGAATTGATACTCTCAGATATTATTTTCGCAATTTGTTCATTATCTTTTATCTCTTTTAAAGTTTCGCTGAAAGGTTCCAGTTCAACCGGACCGGTATATTTTATCTGCTTCAAGGCACCCATAAATCCATGTAAATCGTTACCGCCGCCGCCCTGTTCGCCGGGGTAATAACGGGGCGAGTCTTTTATATCGTCCAATGGTATACCTGGTGCGTCATCGTTTAAATGCACCAGCACAATCTCCCTCTCGTTACGAATATACTGCGTAAATTCCCCGCCTTTTAAGCCGGAACAATAACAATGGTGCGCATCAAGCAGAACGCCCATATTATCCGTGCCGACTGCGCCGCATAATTCCATCAGTTGCTTCAGGGTATGGATAAACGGATATTTTCCGGAATTAGAGATAGACGCTGGTCCTAAGAATTCGACGCCGAGCAAAATACCGTATTCGTCTAACACTTCCGCTATGAGCCGAAACATATCGGTATGCCGTTTAAAATTTTCGGCGTATTCGGAATCATTGGAAAAACTCAGCATCCATGTACAGCAGCGGCGTATGCCCAGCCGGGAAGCCGCACGAGCCATAGGCTCCAACATGGGGAAACTCTTGTTAAATTCATTTTTGCCTGTTATCTGTACAGGCAGACCAAAATCTGAAATGATTACGCCGTACTGCCCCATCAGGTCTAAGGCTTGAAAAGCGTCAATTCTTTCAGTTTCTAATGAAACCGGATTATAGCTTACCGCGCCGAAGCCATGATTACGAGCCAACGCAAGGGTTTGGGCAAATCCGTTTGCCTGTATATTCACATTACCGGAGTTTAATGATTTATACATTGGAACGCTCCTATCTTTTTAATTTTAATTATTTGATAAATTTATGTACATTTCATAACGGTCTTTAGCGGGCAAAAGGTTTATGCATACACCGCCGGAACTCACTTTCATTTTTGTTTGGTTTGCTGTTAAGGAAATTCTTGATTACTGTATCCAGAATTGTTCTTGTTAGAATAACATGCCGCAGAACAAATAACCATAAATCTATACTAAACCCTGCTCGGCTGCAACACGGACGAGGTCGGATATTTTATTTACATTTAGCTTTTCGTAAATACTCGTTATGATCGTTTTAACCGTGCTGACTGACAGATTGCGCTGACTGGCAATTTCCAATCTCGAGAGCCCGTTATAAAGATCGCGCAAAATATCATTTTCGCGCACGGTCAGTTCTTTATTAATACCATTACTCTTATTATATTCGGCAATAAACTTGGACTGGTTCTTCGCATATGAAGTTGCTTTACGCTTGATCATCTCCAGCCATGAATTTGAAATACCCGCTATATGTTCGTTCAAAACAGCTGTAGTAAGCGTCCGCATATCTTTACCAAACTCAATAAACGGCGTCAGAATATCATTTGGTGCCGCCGCCTCATATGCTTCTTTGAAAACGTCGAAAGCCTGCTTTTTGTTTTTCATTTGATAATGTACGCAGGCTTCCATTGCCAGCATCTCTATACGACCGAATAGAATTGATTTGCGCCGCTTCAATTCGCCTATATACGACAGCAAGGGCATGTAATTCCTTGTCAGATAATGGTAGCGCGCTTTTATCTGATTCCCAAAGTTTTCGATAGAATATGCGTGACCATACGGCGCGAACTCACTTTTAAGCCAATCGGGAATCATCTCAGCCTGTCGAAGTATGCAGTAATATCCGCCTAAAGCAATATCATATATAACGAAGCGGCGGCGATAATTTTCTTCATCCAGTAATGCTTCTATTTTTTTTAACGCCTGCTCAAATTCTGCATGGTTTCCTTGTATAATTCCTATGCGCATGATATAGAGCAGAGCCATTCGAATGGTTTCGAACTGTCTGTATTTCTGTCCCAACTCCAGCGCTTTAAAGAAAAAGGACTCTGCCGCACGAAGATCGTTCTGATAGAACATAAGCTCGCCTTTGCATATTTCATCAGCACCTGTCACGCCATTAAAACATTGGGACAGCCATTTCATAGTTCTGGTAACGGCTTCTGAAAATTCCTGAAGTGCGCCGACTCTGGCGGTTCCTACCGCGCTGACCCACATTCCGAGTGGGGATACGAATTTTTGGATCTGTTCCGCAGGCGATTTTATAAAGTAATTTGCAGATTTTATGTAATACGTATTAAAATCATAGCAATCATCTGTAATACTCATAATGAGCCGCATATGACCCCAAACAAAATATATGCCGCCTAATGAATGACTTCTAAAATTATCATCTTCGGGCAAAGAGATAAACCTTTGTTCGTAAGTACCAGCGAGTGCGGAAAATTCCTGCCAACGGCCTAAACGAAGCAGCGCGTACAAATGCACAGCAGCGAAAAATTCCACACGGTCAAATGTTGCCGCTGGCGCACGTTCGCAGATACTCGCTGCGTAAAACGAAATATCGTATGTCGGATTCTCAAGAAATTCCCAAAGAATAGAAACGATTGATTCGTAGTCCTCAATCTTTTCATAATAGCCGAGCGCGTCAATTTTAAAATTGTTTTGTTTACACCAATCCGCCGCCGCTTTATAGGTTTCACGCTTTTCCTCGTTCGTAAGAATATCCTGTTTTGTGCGTAAAAAATCCAAAAATAAATGGTGGATCTGATAAACGCCTCCATAAATGTCAAAATGTATATAGGCGCTCTCCTGTCTTAACTCAGTCATTAAACTATCATCCCGGACCGATAAAATGCCGACCAGCTCTGCGGAAAGGTGATCTATCAGCGAAAGGCGTACTAAAAAGCGTTTAAACCGCTCTGAAAGGGCATCCCAACTTTCCGCCTCCATCAGTTCAAAAATATTTTGTTTCAGCGCAGTTTTAACATATCCGGAATAGTTCGGCATTCTCTTAAGCGACCGCACAACAAGATTTACGGCGAAAGCCCATCCTCCCGTATCTTTAAATACTTCATATATAGTATGCCTGTCGGCAGGTAATCCCTGCTGTATAAAATACTCCGTTAATTCGCTTTCGGTAAAGTTCAAATCCTTTTCAGATATATCAGGAACAAAACCCTTGAGTTGCAGAGCCTTAATATTGATTTTCGGCAACTCACGGCAAATTAGTGCCATGGTTCTGGTACGCGGTAATTCATTTAAAATCCGCTCTATAAATTGGATCACGACCGGTTCGCATGCAAGGTGAAAATCGTCTATAATTATAAAGCAAGGTCTGTTTGTTACACTGCGATCTATAAAAAATATAAATTGACTCAATTTATCTGTTGTATCGGGGAATTCAAGTTTTCTGCATTCTTCTGAAAGGGTAACGTCTAACTGTGCGATTGCATCGGTGAAATTATCCCAGAAACGAGAAGCAATATTATCGCGTTCGTTAAACTGCATCCACATAGCTGGAATCTTCTGCTGCCGTATAAAATCAGAAGCCGCTTGCGTTTTACCGCATCCCACTCCGGCGCATATGGTTATGAGAGGATTATTTGCCGCATTTGCTAAAAGCGTATTGATACGCGGACGAATCAGATGATTTGAGTCGTCGATGCGGTATGTATTCGGATTATTTACCATAAATCAAACCTGTTTATTTCATTATTTTATACATTATAATTAATTATAAACCATTCATCTTCTTTTTGCAAGTGTTTTTCTTTATCAAATTATTATTTATACTAAAGGATAATTTTGCGCTTAATTTGCGCTTCCATGATTTGAGAACATTTATTTAATTTGTACGTTAAATGCGTTTGTTTATCGGTTTATAATTAAATGCAGAAAACGTTGAAATAATAAAGGAATGGTTTATATATGGCGGATAACCCGAATGAAATTAATTTATATAATTCACTTTTTACAGAGAATTATGTGCCGCGTCACCGGATTGACAGACTCTTTGACCGATTAATACGCCGCAAGCTGGTTTATGTGATTGCTGGCGCAGGCTATGGAAAAACACAAGCTGTGTATCATTATATTAAACAACAGACAGACGTCGTTGTCCGGTGGCTGCAACTTACCGAAAACGACAATATAGGTTTTCACTATTGGGAGAGCATTACATATAATATTTCACTTGACAATCCGGAATTAGCCGCCAAATTGCGTGAGTTCGGCTTTCCAGAAACGCTCGCACGTTTTAAGCAGTTCGCCGAAATTCTTAAAAGTACAAGGCGCCATTCGAATAAAACGTTTATTATATTGGACGACTTCCATGTGATATATTCCAAACAGGCACTGATTTTCGCGGAACGCTGTGCATATTTGGAAATCCCCGGCATTTGCATGATTATCATTTCCAGACAGGAACCCGAAATCAATGCCGTCTCCTTATTCTCCAGAGGAAAAGCCGGCATTGTAACGGAAGATGAACTACGTTTTACGGAAAAAGAAATCGCAGATTTCCTGAAACAGCGCGGCATTCCCTTTGCTGCGAAAAATCTTCCCCAATTTATCGGCGCCACCAAAGGTTGGGTGCTGGCAATCAATCTGCTTTCCCTTGTTTTAAAAAAAATACCTAATAATCTTAACCATGCGCTTGAAACTATGAAACAAAACATTTTTAAACTGCTGGAAACTGAGGCGTTTAACGATTTTCCCGAAAGCGTCCAAAAAAATCTGGTAAAATTATCATTGGTATCCAGTGTGCCGTTGACGCCGCTGCATGAAATTTTCGGCGACGCTTCATTTATACAAAGAACACCGCAGCTAACATCGTTCATGTGGTTTGACAGTTTTATTGGCGATTATAGAATCCATCCGTTATATCTTGAATTTTTACAAAGTAAGCAGCACGTTTTTTCTTATGAAGAAAAACAGGATACATACCGTTGGGCTGCACAGTGGTGCAGTGAAAATAATTTTTACATGAATGCCATTAAATACTACGCGAAATCGCGCCAGTTTGAGCGTATGCTTGAAGTTTTCCTTTCATATCCGTTTAAGATGCCGTATGACGCCTGCGAATATTTCCTGAATATTCTGGAAAAATTGGACCCGGATAATAAAGAAAAAAACAACCGTAGCGTTTTATTGTTAAAGAATTATTTTATACCTATTTTTCTTATTGGTATGGGCAGGTTTGAAGATGCCAGAGAATTTTCTTTAAACGTTATCAGAAAATGGGAAATTTCAGATACGCCGTTCTCTTTATACCTCCTCTATATTACTTACAGCACCCTGGCTTATATCGACACATATATCTGCACTATTACACATAAATATGACTCTCCGATGTACACAAAAAAGGCGGCGGAATATTTTAAATTATCCTCCTCATCTCCTGTAAAAATAACAGGCGCTTATACCGTAGCCGATGTCCGATCTTTTGCCTGCGTGGTAGGGGAAGGCGCGGAAAGGTCGGAATTCGATAAATTTCTTGACGCCGCAAGAGAAACCGCCGTAAACATCGCGGAAACCTATCATAATATGTATTGCGGTTATGAGGATCTTGTCGCATGCGAATTTGCTTTTATAAAAAATCAGCTTGATACGGCAAGAAGTTACGCTCACGGCGCGATATTAAAAGCGCGTGAGAAAAAACAATACAGTATTGAGGCAATGACGGAACAATATCTGTTCCGGATTGCGATTTATGAAGGAGATTATTCGTTGACGAAAGAAATATTAAAACAACTGCGCGAGCATTTGGATAATCCTGATTTTTGGAGCCGCCAGTTGCTTTATGATTTATTTACCGGCTTGTTTTATGTTCAGACGGGGCTTCCGGAAATGGTACCGTCATGGCTTGTTATGGATGAAAAAGAAACTACGTCTGAAGTCCGTATTCCTATAAGGGAGTTGATTGTAAGCGTTAAATACTATATCGCTTCCCAAAAATATACTCAGGCGCTTGCAGTTTTATGTAATTCTTACCCGAGAGAGCCGCACGAACGGTTTTTATTCGGCGAGTTAACGCTTTCATTGCTGACTGCCGTCGCGCAGTTCAAGACCGGCGATATTACTGAAGCGATGAAATCTTTCCAAAAAGCGTATCAACTGTCGTTCCAAGGCGAATTTGAAATGCCTTTTATCGAACTTGGAAAAAATATACATCTGTTAACAGTTGCCGCCTCAAATCAACCCGGCTGTGTTATTCCGGAAGAATGGCTTAAAACGATTGAGCGTAAAGCCTCAATTTACTCAAAGAAGACTGCTTTTATCAGGAATTCATTTAAAAAAGATAAAAATATGAAAGATAACATTCAGTTATCCGAACGGGAGCAGGAGGTGCTAAATGACCTATATCACGGTCTCTCCCGCGAAGAAATAGCGGCAAACAGGTATTTGTCTATTAATACCGTTAAAAAAATACTGCAATCGATATACATTAAACTGGACGCAAATAACAATGTGGATGCCATTCGGATCGCAATCGAAAAAAAATTAGTCGAATAAACCGCTTAAATTAGTCTCTTTGAATTTATAAATTTTTTAAGCTAATATTTATCCTTTTGGGTGTAGCCGTCAAATTTTAAAAATGATAAAATACAAATAATCATTCAAATTTCTCTTTTTATATTCTGTAAAAGATATAATCTTAGCTATATACGGAAAAAAACAAAAAAGATGTAAAATAATATATAGCTAACCAAACTAAAACCACTGGGCAGCCAGTGGTTTTTTCGTATTAAATTGTTCTCTTTGAATTTATGTTTTTTTAAGACTATTTTTACCCTTTTGGGTGTATCGGTTAAAAATTTAAAGTGATAAAATACAGATAGGAATAAAATTCTTTCCAAACCCAAAAGCCGAAAAACGATATAAAATCACAAAAAGGAAAATGTGATATGAAAATGGTATATATAGAAACAACAAAACTGACTGAAAGACAATTCCGGAGGTTGAACGGCGTAAATCGATACACATTTGAAAAAATGTCGGAAATATTAAAAAAGGCGCAGATAGAAAAAAAGAAGAAAGGCGGACGGGCGAATAAACTAAGCGTAGAAGATATGCTGATGCTGTCGTTAGAATACTGGCGGGAGGAACGGACCTACTTTCAGATAGGCAGCGATTATGGGATAAGCGAGTCGTATGTATACAAAATAATACGGTGGGTAAAAAACACTCTCACAAAAAACGGCGCATTTGACCGGGTATTACGTCTTAGCAGAAAGAGTAAAAGAGTTAAAAGAATTAAATCGGATAATTCCCCGGATTCGGAAAAATATCTTAAAAATCCTAAGATTTAAATAAATCACAGCTGTCTGATTCGGTAAGCGCGCAACAGAATTAGATGCGGATTTGATTAAATATATTTCAACATGATTTAATAATTGCGGAAATAACGCAGAAAGGCTGTAATAAATATGTATGAAATCAATAATAATTTATTTCAATCACAATGATGTTCTGACTTACTATTTATCAAACATCGCTAAACAAAAAATTAGTTTAAGGAGAAAGCAAAAATGAATAAAAAAATCAAAGTAATATTATCAGTATTAATAGCTGTTGTACTGATTACAGCAGGAACGTTTGCATGGGTGAACTTCTCTCAAAATGTGGTAAACGAATTTGCAGGCGACGGCAGTCACCCAGGCGGCACAACACACGACGATTTCGACCACGACGGTGACGGACACGGGCATCACCAAAAAGACGTTTACATCGAGAACTGGGGTAAAACGCCTATCTTCGTCCGTATCAGATTGGACGAATACATGGAAATCGGAAAAGGCGCGGGACTCAAAGGAGAACAGAATAATGGTATATGGATACCCAATCCTGATAATCTTGCTGAATCTCTGATATCTACGGCGAATATAGACGACAAAACAACATGGGAGCCGCATATACCCGACGGGCAGGCTGACATCTGCGATACGCCCGCCGATTTTCACAAATACTGGCAATGGGGAATGGGCGGGTCGAAATACTACATGCCCGTTTCAGAAACCGACAGAGCAGACCCGGCATATGTAGACCAGAATATAACCGAATACGACGGCAGCGAGCCAGGCGT
>Ga0123357_10014518_pt1 | contig 10286 bp, 5 predicted proteins | sample TergutEmb28metaG_FD_89873 | JGI IMG/M metagenome (GOLD analysis project Ga0123357, IMG submission 89873) | Embiratermes neotenicus P4 segment gut microbial communities from Petit-Saut dam, French Guiana - Emb289 P4 | ecosystem: Host-associated > Arthropoda: Insects > Digestive system > Gut ... | reverse complement strand
TCATACTGATCCGCGTTCAAAAGTATAAATTTTCGTGGTCAAGCGCACCCCTCGCCCCTTGCGGGAGAGGGGCTGGGGGAGAGGGGGAAAGGTTTTATATTTTTGAATGCACAACAGTATCAGGGCACCCTCTCCCATCAATGGGAGAGGGGAAAATAACGACGGGCGACCGAGGACGGTCGCCCCTACGACATGACCCATTTCCGAGAATGAGGGCACGGCACGCCGTGCCCCTACGCCCTCTCCCGCCCTTTCAGGCCACCCTCTCCCGCCAGCGGGCGAGGGGAAAAAACAAAAGGGCGGGCATGAAGCCCGCCCCTGCGTCTTTACATCAATGGCCGAATCAAAGTCCCGCTTCCGGCGCGGGCGTTGCTGCTGCCGCTGCTTTCGCTTTATCCTCTTCCCGCACCGCCGCCATCAGCGCAGCATGCGGGTCGTGGTTTTTCTGAGCGCGGCGCAGGGTATGGTGGGTCAACCCCGTTCCGGCCGGAATCAAGCGACCGACGATGACGTTTTCTTTCAGACCGCGCAGGTCGTCGCGCTTGCCCATGATCGCCGCTTCGGTGAGCACTCTCGTCGTTTCCTGGAAGGACGCCGCCGAGATGAACGAATCGGTGGACAACGACGCTTTGGTGATCCCCAGCAGCATGTATTCGTACACTGCCGGTTGTTTGCCCGCCTTGATGGCGCGATCGTTTTCGTCGAGGATTTCGGAACGATCCACTTGTTCGCCGGGGATGAAGCGCGTGTCGCCCGCGTCATGCACTTGCACGCGGCGCAACATTTGACGAACGATCACTTCGATATGTTTGTCGTTGATCTTCACGCCTTGCAAACGGTAAACGTCCTGCACTTCGTCGGTGATGTAACGCGCCAACGCTTCGACGCCGAGCAGGCGCAGAATATCGTGCGGATCGGCCGGACCGTCAACGATCATTTCGCCTTTGTTGACGACTTGGCCGTCGTGCGCCATCACATGCTTGTCCTTCGGAATCAGGTACTCGTGCGGCACGCCTTCGAGATCGGTGATGACCAAGCGTTGTTTGCCCTTCGTATCTTTACCGAACGAAACGGTGCCGGTGACTTCGGCCAACACGCCGGCGTCTTTCGGCGAGCGCGCTTCGAACAGTTCCGCCACTCTCGGCAGACCGCCGGTGATGTCGCGCGTCTTCGACGTTTCTTGCGGAATCCGCGCCAGCACGTCGCCAACGCTGACGACTTGATCGTCTTTCACGGTGATGATGGAGCCGAGTTGGAAGGTGATGTTCACCGGCTGTTCGGAACCGGCGAGGAAAATTTCTTCGCCCATTTCGTCCAGCAGTTTCACTTGCGGGCGCACGCCGCGTGCAGCGCTACCGGCGCGACGTTTCGGATCGATCACGACCAGCGTTGACAAGCCGGTCACGTCGTCCACTTGCCGCGCGACGGTGACGCCTTCTTCGACGTTTTCAAATTTCACGCGACCGCTGTACTCGGTGACGATCGGGCGCGCGGTGGCGTCCCATTGCGCCAGCGATTTGCCGACTTTGATGATTTCGCCGTCTTTGACGAGCAGCGTGGCGCCGTAAGGAATCTTGTGGCGCTCGCGCTCGCGGCCATTGTCGTCGTGAATCGAAATTTCACCGGAACGCGCAATCACGATCAGCGCGTCTTTGGCGTTGGTCACGTAACGCATTTGCGCCGAGAAGCGCACCGTGCCCGCCGATTTCGCTTCGACGTGCGAGGCTGCCGCCGTCCGCGATGCCGCACCGCCGATGTGGAAGGTACGCATCGTCAACTGTGTTCCCGGTTCACCGATGGACTGCGCCGCGATCACGCCGACCGCTTCGCCGACGTTCACCAGATGGCCGCGACCGAGATCGCGCCCGTAGCATTTCGCGCACAAGCCGTAGCGCGTTTCGCAGGTCAGCGGCGCGCGCACTTTGACTTCGTCGATGCCCAGCAATTCGATTTGCTCGACTTCTTCTTCGCCCAAGAGCGTGCCCGCTTCGTACAGCGTCACTTGCGTTTCGGGATGCACCACGTCGCTGGCGGTGACGCGACCGAGCACGCGATCGCGCAGCGGCTCGATCACTTCGCCGCCTTCGGTCAGCGATTTCAGCATCACGCCGTTGCGCGTGCCGCAATCGTTTTCGGTGACGACCAAATCTTGCGTCACGTCCACCAAACGGCGCGTCAGATAACCGGAGTTCGCCGTCTTCAACGCGGTATCGGCCAAGCCTTTACGCGCGCCGTGCGTCGAGATGAAGTACTGCAACACGTTCAAGCCTTCGCGGAAATTCGCGGTGATCGGCGTTTCGATAATCGAGCCGTCCGGTCGCGCCATCAGGCCGCGCATCCCCGCCAACTGGCGAATCTGCGCCGCCGAACCCCGCGCACCCGAATCGGCCATCATGTAGATCGCGTTGAACGAATCTTGCGTGACGGTTTCGCCTTCACGGTTGACCACATTCATCTTCGACAAACGCGCCATCATCACTTTGGCGATGTCGTCACCGGCGCGACCCCAGATATCGACCACTTTGTTGTAGCGCTCGCCGTGCGTCACCAAACCGGAAGTGTATTGCCGCTCGATTTCCTTGACTTCCTTTTCGGCGACTTCGATGATGCCCTTCTTTTCGTCCGGCACCATCATGTCGTCGGCGGCAAACGAGATGCCGCAACGGGTCGCCAGCGCGTAGCCGGACTGCATCAGCCGGTCGGCGAAGATCACCGTTTCGCGCAGCCCGCACAAACGGAAGCTCATGTTGATGAGGCGAGAAATTTCTTTCTTCTTCAGCGGCTTGTTGAGCGCCGTGAACGGCATGCCGGGCGGCAGAATTTCCGACAACAGCGCGCGTCCGACCGTCGTTTCATGGCGCACGATCCGCTCTTGTCCCTCTTCGCCTTCCTTGGCTTTCTCACGAATGCGCACCGTCACTTTGGCGTGCAATTCGACTTGCTTGGTTTCGTAAGCGCGCGACAACTCGGCCACGTCGGCAAACATCATGCCTTCGCCCATCGCGCCGATTTTTTCGCGCGTGGCGTAATACAAACCGAGCACGATGTCTTGCGACGGCACGATACACGGTTCGCCGTTCGACGGCAGCAACACGTTGTTCGACGCCAGCATCAGCGTGCGCGCTTCCATTTGCGCTTCCAGCGACAACGGAACGTGTACCGCCATCTGGTCGCCGTCGAAGTCGGCGTTGAACGCCGTACATACCAGCGGGTGCAACTGAATCGCCTTGCCTTCGATCAGCACCGGCTCGAACGCCTGAATGCCGAGACGGTGCAGCGTCGGCGCGCGGTTGAGCAGCACCGGATGTTCGCGGATCACTTCTTCGAGAATGTCCCAAACGATCGGTTCCTGATTTTCCACCATCTTCTTCGCCGCCTTGATGGTCGTGGCGCGACCCATCATTTCCAGCTTGTTGAAGATGAATGGCTTGAACAGTTCGAGCGCCATCAATTTCGGCAAACCGCATTGATGCAATTTCAACTGCGGGCCGACGACGATCACCGAACGTCCCGAATAGTCAACGCGCTTGCCGAGCAGGTTCTGACGGAAGCGACCGCTCTTGCCCTTGATCATGTCGGCCAGCGATTTCAACGGACGCTTGTTGGCGCCGGTCATCGCCTTGCCGCGACGACCATTGTCGAGCAGCGAATCGACCGCCTCTTGCAGCATCCGCTTTTCGTTGCGCACGATGATGTCCGGCGCTTTCAATTCGAGCAAGCGTTTCAGACGGTTGTTGCGGTTGATCACGCGACGGTACAAATCGTTCAAGTCCGAAGTCGCAAAACGACCGCCGTCGAGCGGCACCAGCGGCCGCAATTCGGGCGGCAACACCGGCAACACTTCGAGCACCATCCACTCCGGCTTGATGCCGGATTTGACGAACGCTTCGAGCACTTTCAGCCGTTTGGCGATCTTCTTGATCTTCGCTTCCGAACTGGTGGCGTCCAATTCCTTGCGCAGACGATCCGCTTCGTTGGTAACGTTGAGTCCCTTGAGCAAATCGCGCACGCCCTCGGCGCCCATGCTGGCGCGGAAATCGTCGCCGTACTGCTCGACTTTCGCCCAGTAATCTTCTTCGGTCAGAAGTTGACAACGGTTGAGCGGCGTCAGCCCCGGATCGGTCACCACATACGCTTCAAAATAAAGCACCCGCTCGATGTCGCGCAACGCCATATCGAGCACCATACCCAGGCGCGACGGCAAGCTCTTCAAAAACCAGATGTGCGATACCGGGCTGGCCAAGTCGATGTGACCCATCCGCTCGCGCCGCACTTTGGTCAGCGTCACTTCGACGCCGCACTTTTCGCAAATCACGCCACGGTGTTTCAGCCGTTTGTATTTGCCGCACAAGCACTCATAATCCTTGATCGGGCCAAAAATCTTGGCGCAGAACAAGCCATCGCGTTCAGGCTTGAACGTCCGATAGTTGATCGTCTCCGGTTTCTTGACTTCACCGTAAGACCAGGCGCGAATCTTTTCCGGCGAGGCCAACCCCACCTTGATCGAATCGAATTCTTCGTCCTGGGTGACTTGCTTGAATAAATCGAGAAGCCCTTTCATGCGCACTCCTTTTCCTTTGTGGCGTTCATGCAACCGTTCATTTCTTCGGTCATGAGCGCCGTCACTGCAAGATATCGTTTAGAAAATTTCATCATCGCCGGTCTCAGGATTTGGTTTCCATATCGACGTCGATCGCCAGCGAGCGAATTTCCTTGACCAGCACGTTGAACGATTCGGGCATGCCCGCTTCAATCTTGTGCTCGCCCTTGACAATGCTTTCATAAACCTTGGTACGGCCAGTCACGTCGTCCGACTTCACGGTCAACATTTCCTGCAAGGTGTGCGACGCGCCATAAGCTTCCAGCGCCCACACTTCCATTTCGCCGAAACGCTGACCGCCGAACTGCGCCTTGCCGCCCAACGGCTGCTGCGTCACCAGACTGTACGGCCCGGTTGAACGCGCGTGCATCTTGTCGTCCACCAAGTGGTGCAACTTCAGCATGTGCATGTAGCCGATGGTGACCGGACGATCAAACGCATCGCCGGTGCGGCCGTCAAACAAGGTCTGCTGACCGGAACGCGGCAACGCCGCCATTTGCAGCATGTGCTTGATCTCGCCTTCGTTGGCGCCGTCGAACACCGGCGTGGCAAACGGCACGCCGCCGCTCAGATTGCTCGCCATTTCGAGAATCTCGTTGTCGGAGAATCCCTTGATGTCTTCCGGCTGGCCGATGTCGTTGTAGATTTCTTCGAGGCATTGGCGAACTTCCTTCGCCGTTTCCTGCGCTTTCAACAAGCGCGAAATTTTCTGCCCCAGCATCTTCGCCGCCCAGCCCAAGTGCACTTCGAGAATCTGGCCGATGTTCATCCGCGACGGCACGCCCAGCGGATTCAACACGATGTCCACCGGCGTTCCGTCGGCGGTGTAAGGCATGTCTTCCACCGGCACGATCTTCGAGACCACGCCCTTGTTGCCGTGACGGCCTGCCATCTTGTCACCGGCTTGCAAGCGACGCTTCACGGCAACATACACCTTCACCATCTTCTGCACGCCCGGCGGCAATTCGTCGCCCTGCGTCAGCTTGCGTTTCTTGATCTCGAACGTTTCGTCGAACCGCACGCGCATCTGCGCCAGCGAATCCTTGATCGCTTCCATCTGTTGCGCCGTCGTTTCGTCGGAGAGACGAATGTCGAACCAGTCGTGACGCGGCACTTCTTTCAGATAGTCGGCGGTGATCGCCGTTCCCTTGGCGATGCGCTTCGGGCCGCCGTTGACCGTTTTGCCGATCAACAAGCGCTCCAACCGCGCGAAAGCGTCGTCTTCGACGATACGCAACTGATCGTTCAAATCGAGGCGGTAATTTTTCAGTTCGTGGTCGATGATTTGCTGCGCCCGCGAATCGCGCGTCAGCCCTTCACGAGTGAACACCTGCACGTCGATCACCGTTCCCGCCATGCCCGACGGCACGCGCAAGCTGGTGTCTTTCACGTCGGAAGCTTTTTCGCCGAAGATCGCCCGCAACAATTTTTCTTCCGGCGTCAACTGCGTTTCGCCCTTCGGCGTGACTTTGCCGACCAGCACGTCGCCCGCTTCGACCTCGGCGCCGATGTTGACGATACCGGCTTCGTCGAGCCGCGACAACTGCGCTTCACCGAGCGACGGCACATCGCGGGTGATTTCTTCGGCGCCGAGTTTGGTATCGCGCGCCACCACCGTCAATTCTTCGATGTGAATGGAGGTGTAACGATCTTCCGCCACGATGTTCTCGTTGATCAGAATCGAGTCTTCGTAGTTGTAACCGTTCCACGGCATGAAGGCGACCAACATGTTTTGCCCAAGCGCCAGTTCGCCCTTGTCGGTCGAAGCGCCGTCGGCAATCACGTCGTTGCGCGCGATCATGTCGCCCACTCGCACCAGCGGTCGCTGATTGATGTTGGTGCTTTGGTTGGAGCGTTTGTATTTGACGAGGTTGTAAATATCGACGCCGACATCGCCGACCGCCGTTTCGTCGTCGTTGACCCGCACCACCACCCGCGTGGCGTCAACGTAATCGACGCGACCGCCGCGCGCGGTTTTCACCATTGTTCCCGAATCCACCGCCGCCGTCCGCTCGATGCCGGTGCCGACCAGCGGCTTTTCCGGACGCAAGCAGGGCACGGCCTGACGTTGCATGTTTGATCCCATCAACGCGCGGTTGGCGTCGTCGTGTTCGAGGAACGGAATCAACGCCGTTGCGACCGAAACGATCTGCGACGGCGCCACGTCCATGTACTGCACTTTGTCCGCTGCCGACAGCATCGACTCGCCGTCGAGACGACACGACACCAAATCTTCGGTCAATCGTCCCTTTTCATCGACGTCGGCGCTCGCCTGCGCGATCACGTACTGGCCTTCTTCAATCGCCGACAGATATTCGATGTCGCGCGTCGCCACGCCGTCGATCACTTTGCGATAAGGCGTTTCGAGAAAGCCGTATTCGTTGGTGCGCGCGTACAACGCCAGCGAGTTGATGAGGCCGATGTTCGGACCTTCCGGCGTTTCAATCGGGCAAACGCGACCGTAGTGCGTCGGATGCACGTCGCGCACTTCAAAACCGGCGCGCTCGCGCGTCAAACCGCCGGGACCCAACGCCGACACGCGGCGCTTGTGAGTGATCTCGGACAACGGGTTGGTTTGATCCATGAACTGCGACAACTGCGACGAACCGAAAAATTCCTTGATCGCCGCCGAAATCGGCTTGGCGTTGATCAAATCGTGCGGCACCAGATTTTCGCTCTCGGCTTGACCCAACCGCTCTTTCACGGCGCGCTCGACGCGCACCAGTCCCGAACGAAACTGATTCTCGGCCAACTCGCCGACGGAACGAACCCGCCGATTGCCCAAGTGGTCAATATCATCGACTTCGCCGTGACCGTTACGCAGATCGACGACGATCTTGATGACCGACACGATGTCTTCGTTGCTCAACGTCGTCGAGCCGAGAACTTCGGGGCGACCGACGCGACGGTTGAATTTCATCCGACCCACCGCCGACAAATCGTAGCGTTCGTCGGAGAAGAACAAGCCCTTGAACAACGCTTCCACCGCTTCTTCCGTCGGCGGCTCGCCTGGCCGCATCATCCGGTAAATGGAGACGCGCGCCGCGTATTGATCGGGCGTGTCGTCGGTGCGCAGTGTTTGCGAAACGTAAGCGCCGCGATCCAACTCGTTGGTGAACAGCGTTTGAATTTCGGTGACGCCCGCCATCGTCAATCGGCTCAGCAACTCCGGCGTGATTTCATCGTTGGCCTTGGCCAGCACTTCGCCGGTGCTCTGATCGACCACATGCGTCGCCAGCACGCGGCCGGTGATGTATTCTTCCGGCACCGCGATGGCTTTGACGCCGCTTTCCTGCAACTCGCGCGCGGCGCGCACGGTGACGCGCTTGTCTTTCGGCACCACCACTTGCCCGTCTTTGCCGATGATGTCGAACGTCGCCAACTCGCCTTTCAAGCGGTCGGGCGCCAGCGCCATTTGATAACCGGTCGTTGACAGATGGAAGGTATCGAATTCAAAGAACTCGCGCAAAATGGATTCCACCGAATAACCGATGGCTTTGAGCAACACCGTGACCGGCATCTTGCGGCGACGATCCACCCGGAAGAACAGAATGTCCTTCGGATCGAATTCGAGATCGAGCCACGAGCCGCGATACGGAATCACCCGCGCCGAGAAGAGCAGCTTGCCCGAACTGTGCGTTTTGCCGCGATCGTGCTCGAAGAACACGCCCGGCGAACGGTGCAACTGCGAAACGATCACGCGCTCGGTGCCGTTGATCACGAACGAACCGTTTTCAGTCATGAGCGGAATTTCGCCCATATAGACTTCCTGTTCCTTCACTTCGCGGATCTTCGGCGTTGCCGAATCCTTGTCCATCAGCACCAGCCGAACGCGGGCGCGCAGCGCCGAGCAGAACGTCAAGCCGCGCTGCTGACACTCGACCACATCAAAAGCGGGCGGCTGCAACGAATACGAAACGTATTCGAGCCGCGCGTTCCCCGAATGGCTCACAATCGGGAACACGGAAGCAAACGCCAGTTGCAATCCCTGCATCTTGCGTTTCTCGGCAGGCACTTCCTGCTGCAAGAACGCGCGATAGGAATCGAGCTGAGTTTCCAGAAGGAACGGAACAGCAAGAACGTTTCCGCGTTTGGCAAAACTTTTACGGATGCGTTTCTTTTCCGCGAAAGAGTAATTTTTAACCATAACCTCTCCGATGAACGGACGCTTCGACGAAAGCGCCCTGCGGTCATCGACTGAGCGTGCGATCCTGCACTTTTCTTTCAGCACGACACCGAAAGCGACATTGCCTCGGCAATGTCACCCCACTCGTGTTTCAGAAAAGCGTCTCGCACGCCAAGGCTTGGTGGTTGGCCGCTACCAACCGCTGGCGGACGGCGACACGTTTGTCGCCCGACCAGGCCTGTCTTCTCCAGTCGTTTCAGAAGACGAAAAAAAGCAGACTCTTTTCACAACCCGCTTTTTTTCGTGTTCTTTCTTTCAACTTCCCGCTCTTGACGAAGCCTCGTCGGAATTCAGGAAGGCGACAAAGCCGGCGATGACCACCGGCTTCGTCTGGTGCAAAAATCGAAATCGCTTACTTGATTTCGGCTTTGGCGCCTGCGTCTTCCAATTTCTTCTTGGCAGCTTCGGCATCCGCCTTGGCAACGGCTTCCTTGACCGGCTTCGGCGCACCGTCAACCAAGTCCTTGGCTTCCTTGAGACCCAGGCCAGTCAGCTCGCGCACCGCCTTGATCACGTTCACCTTGTTTTCGCCGACGGCTGCCAGCATCACGGTGAACTCGGTTTGCTCTTCGACGGCTGCCGCTGCCGCGCCACCCGCAGCAGGCGCTGCGACGGCAACGGCCGCTGCTGCGGACACGCCGAATTTTTCTTCCATCGCCTTGATCAGTTCGGAAAGCTCCAGAACGGTCATACCGGCGATTTTGTCGAGAATTTCGTTTTGAACAGACATGTAATACTCCTGAAATTTAACTGAATAATGAAAATGTTTAAGTCACGAAAAGTTCGTGTGCTGTCGTCAAGCTGCCTCTTTGGCCGGCTCTTTGGCGTCGCGCACTGCGGCCAATGTCCGTACAAATTTGCCCGGCACTTCGTTCAGCGTGCGGACAAACTTGGCCACCGGCGCCTGCATCGTGCCCATGAGTTTGGCGATGAGTTCGTCGCGCGACGGCAACGAGGCCAGCGCCACCACTTCCTGCATCGACATCACTTGCCCCGGCATCGCGCCGCCGACGACGACGAATTTGTCGTTGCCTTTGGCGAAATCGCTCAGCACCTTGGCCGCCGCTACCGGATCATTGCTGATCCCGTAGGTCAACGGCCCGCTCATCTTTTCGGACAGCGCGGCAAACGGGGTATCGGCCACGGCGCGACGCACCAGCGTGTTCTTCACCACTTTGAAGTACACGCCCGCTTCACGCGCTTTGGCGCGCAGCTTGGTCATATCGCCGACGCTCACTCCGCGGTTTTCCGCCAGAATGATGGCCTGCGCTTTTTCCACCTGCGCTGACACTTCCGCGACCACTGCTTGTTTTTGCTCAAGATTAAGCAAGGTCCACCTCTTTCATCAATAGAGCCTGTCGCTCGCGCGTGGGTTCACACCTTTGCGCTGACAACTGCTCGCCTTTACCACGACGCCCTCACTGCCGGCGTCCCGTCCGGTGTCCTCAATCTTCAGGAAATCCTGTTCTTCAAGGCACCATCTGCGCAGGACGGGAAGTT